>Ga0307373_10000019_pt1 | contig 220253 bp, 215 predicted proteins | sample OX2MG_FD_202534 | JGI IMG/M metagenome (GOLD analysis project Ga0307373, IMG submission 202534) | Soil microbial communities from Risofladan, Vaasa, Finland - OX-2 | ecosystem: Environmental > Terrestrial > Soil > Coastal area > Acid sulfate soil | place: Finland: Risofladan, Vaasa...
GCTCCCTCACCAGCCGCACCGCCTCCAACTTGAACTCGCGATTGAATGTCCTTCGTGTACGCATGGACTACCTCCGGTATCATCATCACACCTTAACTCGGTGTCTGTAAAACCGGCAGCAGTCCACAGGCTGATAAGTACGACTACTGAAATTAGTGTCCAATAACTACGCCAGTTTGGCTTTCCCTCCTTCCAAGCCGCGTCTAGTAGTCCAGTAATGCTTACCATGCAGGCTCCCCGCTTTATGAAAGAGCATAGAGACCATCATTCACATTGCATACTGCGGAAATTTATATAATAGGATCTGAATGTAACCTATTGTTTATCTACAACTTTATAAAATATTCTATTTACCTCATTGTATACATTATATGCGGCGTCAGAACCGATAAATAATACCAAGCGATGCAAGATTGACGCTGTAAGTACCCATATTGCTGCTGTTGCCAAGGTCGACGTATTTGTCCCAGCTCAATCGTGCTGCCCAGTGATCGGCAAGCAACCAATTCAAACTTAACCCGTAAGTTCCGTCCCAATTCGTACTAGTCAAGCTTCTAGAATACGGTTGACCGCCGGCACTACTGTAGGGGGTGTACTCTATATTCAATTCGGAACGTGTGTCGATTCCTCCGGCGCGGACAGATATGGACCAGTATTCGCTTAGTGGGTATGTTCCAACGACGATTAATGTCCAGCCATGCGTTTTTAGAGTTGAATTCGCGGTGACATCATATGCCATAAGACAAGATGCGTCGCATGGCACAATAAGTGGGTGGTTACCTAGATAGGTATTTGTGCCGGTAGCTTGGCCAAAATTTGCATAACCGGCTTCCAGTCCTAGATAGGAATTGAATTGGTATCCAGCGCTGAATCGATACTCAGTATCGGTATTACTCGAAGGGGTGGCGGGAGTCTGCAAATCACCCGTTCCGGTAAATTTAGATTGACCTACATCTGCTGCCACATACCAGTCGCTGCTGTCCGCTAATGCTATCGATGAGGAGGAAATCAAACCAAAGATCAGAATGATAGTGAGATACCCATTAACCATATCTGTATCCTCCTCTGCTCAAGGTTGACGAGGATATGCTTATTTCCATGCACCATCCGTCTCTCCCTGCAATTTCTTGGCGTCATGCGGACGCGGATTTTCTGCGAGCTGGCGTAAGCGTCTAGCGATTCGTACCTGCATCTTGCGCTCAATGCCATGGATCGCCTTCTCTGCCGCACGGCTCAATTCAACCTGATAGATCGGCACGGACTAGAGCCCGAGTTCTTTGACGAGTTGTTCAAAGGGCACGGTTCCGTGCTTGGCCATGTCAGTTCGGGCTGCTTTCACGGCCACGAGGTCGTACTTGTCCTCCAGAGCCTCCAGGAGTTCGGCATCTTCGACCGATACAAGGGCGGCCACCCGCTTGCCGTGCTTGGTGACGTAGACCCGCTCAGACAGCAAGGCCGCACGATTGACCAGATCCCCGAACTTCTCGCGGGCCTCTACGACGCTGACGTTATCGGAGGGCTTTTTCTTGCGGGTCTTTGCGGGTGCCTGGCTTTTCATCGATATTCACTATGTACATAATTGTGACTGGGCGGTCAAGCACCCCCTACTCCATAAGAACACGGCGGCTTGGTCACTTACTGCCCCAGCTCTTTCTCAAACAGCGAGGCGGTATCAATGGCATATTTTCTGGGGTCCACGATGCCGCTAATCGAGAGTTTGCTCTCCGGCAGAACCGCCAGGTTGATCAACCGGTGGGGGCGGATTTCAGCACCTTTACTATCTCGCACCAGCATAACCAGTGGCCGCATGCGTGTTTTTTGATCCGCGGAAAATACAATTGCGACATCGTCGGAATTGAGTTTGACAACGCTACCAATGGGATAGAGTCCCATGAAGCGCATGAAATCCTGCATCAGGTCTTTTCCAAAACCATCTGTGCCGGTGGTACGCAGCCGTTGCATCGCTTCCACCGGCGTGAGTGCGGGCTGATAAGCATTATCGGTAGTGAGGGTTTCGTAGGCATCCGCGATTGAAATAATGCCCACGGAAAGCGGGATTTCATCCCCCTTTAGCCCATTGGGATAGCCACTACCGTCAACCCGCTCATGGTGGCAACGAACCATGTTCAGCACCTCATCCGGGACATTGTCCGAGGCCTTGAGCATTTCATAACCTTCGTCGGGATGGCGCTTTATAACCGCAAATTCCTCATCGGTGAGCTTGCCGGGCTTGTTGAGTATTTCGCGGGGCGTGCGGGTTTTTCCAATATCATGCAGTATGGCTCCCAAGCCCAGCAGGCGCAGTCTGTCTTCGGAATGGCCGAGATGCTTGCCAAAGGCAATCGCCAGAATTGCGGTATTCAGCGAGTGCCCGGCATCTCGATCCTGTCGGTTGCGTAGATTCGACATTTGCATCATCAGGTTATGATTCACTGATTGCTGAACAAGCCGCGCGATAATCCTTTGCGATTCTTTTATATCGATTTCCTTGCCGTCTTTTGCGCTGGCGAGCAACTGTCCGACATTCTGTTGCACGCTGGCACGCTCCTGGGCAGGGCGCTCCGTGTTGCGAGTCGATGAATTTTCGATCTCGCGAGCGTCTTTTTGAGCTGATGTCGTACTATCGTCGGCTGGTTTGCCAACCGCCCCCACCGCTACCTTGGATTGTGCTTCATCGATGACGACAAAGACGCAAATCGCCTTTAACTGCTCCAGCTGTTCGTCGGATTCAATGAGAAACCCTTGGAACAAAAAAGGTGTGCCGACCCATGGCCGGTCCAATTCGGTCACATACATGCCGGTCTGCAAATCGCCTACATTGACTTTATACCGCATCTCATATTCTCGCTTTTATGTCATGAAAGTCTAGCACGAGATCATCTCTATATAGGCTCTGCGACAGCACACACCGTTGAGACTTAGCCGATCACTACCATCGCGAGTGCATGAAGCGATTAAGGCTATAAGCGGCCATATCAATTGCAGGTTCCAATCCCGCCACCATATCCGCAACGCAGCGCGCCGAACCGGCGCCCAGAGTCCAGCCAAGCGGCCCATGGCCGGTATTGAAGAACAAGTTGGGGTACGGAGAAGCACCCAGGATCGGAGGACCATCGCAGGTCATGGGCCGCAAACCTGTCCAGTGCGTGATCTCGCCACTCTTGCGCGAATCTGAAAGCCAAGGAAAAATGGCGGTTGCCTGGCGCAGAATATTCTCAGTGCGACTCGGATTAAGAGTGGTGTCGTAACCGTTGAATTCTGCGGTGCCGGCAATGCGCAGATGCTTGCCGAGTGGCGTAATCACGATCTTCTGCTCAAAATCAACTAACGGTACATGCAGACCATGATCAATGGTGGGGGTTACGGTGACTGAATAGCCCTTTACAGGGTATATCGGAAGCTGCAGCTCCAGCGGTCGCGCCAACTGCGGGCTGTAACTGCCGGCAGCCAGCACGTAATGATGCGCTCGTATTTCGCCCTCCTCCGTAAGCAGCGCCCGAACACGCCGGCCCTGTGTCGTGATGCGGCTTACCGAAGTATTGAAATGAAACTTAACGCCGGCGGCGAGAGCATGTGCTTGCAGTTCGCGAGTAAACTGATAGGCATCTCCACTGCCATCCCCCGGATAATAAATGGCACCAACCAGTTGACTGGAAACGCTTTCCAGCGAAGGTTCCAAGCCGACGGCTTCTCTGGGGTTCAAACCACGGGATTCCAGGCCCGAGTGACGCAAGTTATCCGCCAGTTCCAATGAATGTTTCAGCGCGATAGGATCGCGAAAGATTTTCAGAGTGCCGTTGCTGAGCCGGTCGTAGCTGAGCGGCAGTTGTTGCCCAAGTTCATTCAGGGAACTCAGGCTGTATAAAGCGAGCCGCAAGGTGGCCAGGGTGGAGCGCAAATGTGGCGCCGGCCGCGATGCATGCAGGAATTTCAACCCCCAACCCAGCATTCCGGGCAGTGCCTGCGGACGCAGCAACAGCGGCGAATCTTCACGACCCAGCCAATGCAACATGCGCCCCAGGGTGCCCGGCGCATTCCAGGGATCAGCCTCACTGGGTGTCAGCAGGCCGCCATTGGCAAAACTGGTTTCAAGTCCGGGGCTTTCCCGGCGTTCCACCACCGTCACGTTTAATCCGCGTTCTGCGAGATACCAGGCAGTGGTGGTGCCTATCAAGCCGGCGCCGATGACAACGACATCACGCTTCATGGGAAGTGATGCGTATCCATCCGCTGGCTAATTTTTGTCGTTCAAAAACTGCTGCGCAAAAAAGTCCGCAGTTGCCTGATCCGCTTCCAGCCACGAGTGGTATCTCAAGAATCCATGTATCTCATTGGGGATCACGATTTCACGATAAGGTATATGCTGGAGTTGCAGGCGGCGTACCAGGTCCACCATCTGATGGAAATGCACGTTGCGGTCGTCATCACCCTGAATCAGTAACACCGGGGATTTCCATTTTGAAATATCGGAATCTGGCGACGACTGCCAGAATACCTTCATCAGCATCTTCATATCCGGCATCTGGTAGCGCTGAATCGGTTTTCCAAACCAGTCATCCAGGAACATGGACCAGTCATGCACGCCGTGGAAATCCACCCCGGCCTTGAAGATATCGGAATTGCGTGCCAATGCCAACGCCGTGAGATAGCCGCCGTAGGAACCGCCCCAGATACCGATGCGCCTGGCATCCACGCGCGGATCCTTTTGCAGAAATCGCGCGCCTGCGAGTACGTCCTTATATTCCGACGCACCGGTGGGCCCCCAGTGGGCCGGATAATGGAAATCATGTCCGTAACCGGTGCTGAGACGGTAATTCACCGACAGCACGATGAAACCATGATTGGCCAAGTATTGGTTTACGGCGTAGGCATTGCTGTAATAATCCATGCTGTGCCACGTGAGCAGCATCTGCCGCATCGGGCCGCCATGCACGAAAATGATGCCGGGTTTCTTCGCGGCGCCGCCGTTTTTTTCGAATAATTGACCTTGTATCCGCCAGCCATCGCTGGCGCGAAAACTCACGAGCTTCGGAACCACCAAGTCAGGGGTGGGGAAATCCGTTGGCAGTAGATCACTGTCCAGTGTCTGCCAGCTGCTCCCGGACAACTTTCCAAACATCACCAGTGGCGGTTGTTTGGCGCCAGCCTCAATAAATGCGAGTGTTTTGCCGTCACCGGTAACCACCGGACTCCATTCGCTGCGATCACCCCGGGTGATGGCTTGCGGCGCGCCGCCCAGGACCGAAACCCGATAGAGGTGGCGGCGATCGTTATCACCGGGTGTGTTGCCCGTATTGGCGCTGTAAATCAGGTATTTCAGATCGGGAGTGATGGCCACATCCTCGGTCATGAATTTCCCGGGAGTAAGCAAGTTTGCGGTTCCGCCGTTGGCGGATAGCACATAAAGATGCGGCCAATTGTCCATTGCAGAGATGAACGCGAGCTGGTTGCCCGCCACCCAGCTCAGATCCACATCCCCGCCCTGTTGCGGGAACGAACCGCGCAAGGTATCCGGACTCCGCCATGCACGTAGGCCGGTGCCGGACTTCACATTTGCCACCCAAATGGACCAGGGAACGGAATGCCATTCCAAAATCGACTGGGGCGGTCCGCCGTCCCCGGGCGTGCGCGCAAAAGCGATGCGCGTGCCATCCGGCGACCAGCGCGGTTCCAGGTCGTTGGCGGTGGATGGCAACAGATACTCGATGGGCGTGAGGTTATCGCGATACACGCCGACAAAACTGTGATCGCCGCGACCGGAAACGAAGGCCAGCGCGTTGCCGTCCGGCGACCATTGCAGGTCGGAATCCTGGCCGCTATCAAAAAACAAACGCTGCGCCTTTTGGCTGCCGTCAATAGGTGCCCACCACACGCTGTTCTCGGGCAGATGGATGAAGGCCACGCGCTGTCCATCCGGTGAAATGGCGGGTGTGTCGCCATCACCCAGCACATGTGGTTCGCCGGTGGTCAGTGATACTGCCCACACCTGCATCTGCGGTTGTATCGGGCTTGAATTGGGATCCGGTTGCAGGGTTTCCGGCCAATTGGCATCGTGATCGCCGCCGCGAACATACACCAGATATTTGCCATCATGAGAAAAACTCAGGTTGCTGAGTTCCTGACCGCTATCCTGCGAATAGCGCGTCAGCAGACGGGGTTGATAATCGGGCCCCTGGGCAACCCAGATGTTGCGTACACCGCGCTCATCCAGGATCCAGGCGAAGACGCTGCCATTCGGCGAAGCCGTCATGCCGGAGGGAAACGGATAGCCCAGCACCTGTTCCATGGTGAAGTTTTGCCCGGATTGTTGCGCATAGCCGGGCGTGTTCAATAGCACGAAGCAGCTGGCTAACACATACAATCCGAGAACCTTCGACGAACGATGCGGCATTAAAATCTCCTCAGCATGCAGACAGCAATCTGCAACGCAACCGCTGAAACCATGACTCGGTATTATCGCGCGCTTTGTTCAAAACTATCCAGCCGCGGGTGCAAGCTGTAGTCCACCGCTGTTGCTCCACCCGCACTTCCCGGTGCAGTCTCTGCAGACCGGGGAAAATCGTAGTCATAGCCGGGGCGCGCGGTTACCGAGTTTGCAGGTGGCCGCACAATCGAGTTTGGCAGAATCACCACCCCGCTCAGCCCGGGTATTCCCATGCTCGACGGAATTCAGGGCTTTGTTGTCATGCCGGCAACCAAAAAAGCGGGACGGCGGCGTAATCCTCTGATGATCCTGGAATTTGACCACGATCCCGTGCTCCGCGCGGATAGGTATCTTGGGCGGTTATTTATTAATTAGCAATGAATTATATTTCAAACCTAAAGTATTACATTAATTTATGTTTGGGCGATAATCCCCGCTGCTTTTGCGCACGCGACGCTGGCGCAGGAGCCAACGGATACCCTGCGCCGCGGACGTGGATCTGAAATCCGAGTGACGCAAAGCGTATCGACCCATTCCCACCAGCCGGGGGCATAAGCCCCCTGTCTTTTTGTCGTATTCTGTTAGCGCTTAACATCACCAAGCCTGTTGCTTCCGCCGCCACGGAGTTCCTGCATGAACCCGACATGCGCTACCGGCCCGTCACCGCTTGCCCGCTGGGCGCCACGCATGGTGTTCCTGAGCTTGGTTATCGGCGTTCTGGCTATTTTTACCGTACTGCTGCCCGGCCCTCTCTACCGTACCCGTGTTTATGGCTTGGACGGCGCTTTCGAGATGATCAGGTACGGCGCCTACGGTGGCATCCTGGCGGTACTGATTGCCATTACCGGGCTGACACTGGTACTGCTGACTCGACGTCCAAAATACTTCATCGGCGCAGTTATCGGGATGGTGTCCGGTGTATTGGCCTGGGGCATTCCTTATATGTGGCTCAAAAAAATCGAATCCATTCCGGCCATGCATGACATCAGCACCGATACCGTGAATCCGCCGCGATTCCAGCCCGAGGTGCTGGCGCTCAGGAACAAGGCACAAAATTCGGCGGTTTACGCGGGTACGGAAATCGCCGCCCAGCAGGCAAAAGCCTATCCCGATATCCAGCCGCTGGTGTTCAAGCTGGCGGCGACCACGGTGTATGCTGCGGCGCTGCGAACGGTACAGGCTATGGGTTGGAAACTGGATTCCAATGACCCCGTGACCGGCATAATCGAGGCCACCGCCACCACCTTCTGGTTCGGCCTCAAGGACGATGTGGTGATCAGAATTCAGGCGATCGGTAAATCTACCCGGCTGGATATCCGTTCTGAATCACGCGCGGGTAAAAGCGACGCTGGCAAAAATGCACAACTCATCCGTACTTTCAGGGCCGCGCTTTACAAACAACTCGGACTGCAATCGTTGGGCCAATAGCAGAACTATGCAACGCACTCCCTGCACTGTCGCGCTGCTGTGCAAGGCGCCTATCCCGGGGTTCGCCAAAACCCGGCTCATCCCGCATCTGGGAGAAATGGATACCGCTCATCTCCAGGAGGAGCTGATCATGCAGGCGGTCGTTACTGCACTGGATGCCGCTGTGGGTCCAGTGGAATTGTGGTGCGACCCGGATGAGTCCCATCCATTCTTTGGGAAAATCATGAAAAAATACCCGGTGCGGCTGACCTCACAGCCACCCGGTGATTTGGGTAATCGTCTGCACACCTGCGCCTCCGGTGCCCTCATGGCCGCGGATGCCGTCATCCTGATGGGAGCGGATTGTCCGGTCATGCCCACGTATTATCTGGAGGAAGCCGCCGCGGCGCTGGCACGGGGCTGCGATGCGGTTGTAGGGCCTTCCGAGGATGGCGGTTATGTATTGCTAGGCCTGAAACACGCCAGTGAGGAATTATTCAACGACATTTCCTGGGGCACATCCCTGGTACTGAGTGAAACCCAGGCGCGCATTGCACAGCTGGGTTGGCGCTGTCACCTGCTCGCCACGCTTTGGAATGTGGATACTCCCGCGGATTACCAACGCTGGCGCTTGATCACCGAAGCCATGCCGCACCGCCCGGAGGTTCAGCGCCTCTGATATTGGGTTTGACCGAACAGATTTTCTTTCTGCTGATCTGTCATGCTCGTGCTGCGCTTGTCTTTCAGTACCGCCATGCCGCGTTGTACTCCCGGGCGGGCTGTCAGGCGCTCGAACCAGCGGCCGAGGTGCGGGAAATCCTTGAGGTCCTGCCCCTGGCGTTCAGCAGACACGATCCAGGGATAAATCGCCATGTCGGCGATGGAATAATCGCCGGCAAAGTATTCGTGTTCCGCCAGCCGCTTTTCCATGACACCATACAAGCGCGTCGCTTCATTCGTATAGCGGTTGACGGCGTATTCGATTTTTTCCGGCGCATAATCGCGAAAATGATGCGCCTGACCCAGCATCGGCCCCACACTCGCCACCTGGAAAAACAACCATTGCAGAACCTGGTAGCGCGCACAGGTTTCCTGAGGCAGGAATTTGCCGGTCTTGTCCGCCAGATACATGAGGATAGCGCCCGATTCGAAAATGGAAATGGACTTAGCATCCGGCCCACCGGGATCCACCAGCGCAGGCATCTTGTTGTTGGGGCTTATTTTGAGAAATTCAGGTTTAAACTGATCGCCCTTGCCGATGTCCACTGGATGCAGCGTATACGCCAAGCCGGTTTCTTCCAGGAAAATGGTTATCTTGCGGCCATTGGGTGTCGGCCAGAAGTACAATTCAAGCGGTTGGTTGTTGGCGGCGTTCATCGTACCTGCCTGTTGCTGTAAGAAACCGTCGCACTATAACGCAGTTGTGAAGTAAGGAACCAATGTTTACAGCCAGCGCCGGCCCAGCCAACCGATGAATTCCAGCGCACGCGCATACCAGCCGCGTTGCACCCAAATTTTCGGGTAAATCTCTTCGGACTCGGTCAGGTCGTTCAGGAACTGGCTTTCCAGTGCAGCCGCCAGTTCGCGGTTATGGCTGGCAAGATTCAGCTCGTAATTCAAAAAAAAGCTCCGGTAATCAATGTTGGCGGTGCCGAGGCTGCTCCAGTAGCCATCAATCACTATCGTTTTGGCGTGCAGTATGCGGGGCTGGTATGTGTATATTTTGACACCGGCAGTGAGTAGAGCTGCATAAGCGGCGTGGGCCGCCCATTGGGCGATGCGCACGTCGCTTTTGTGCGGCACCAGCACGCGTACGTCGACACCGCGTTTCGCGGCCAACATGAGTCCACGCTGGGTGCGGCGGTCCGGAACAAAATACGGCGTGGTGAGCCAGATGCGCTGCCGGGCGGTGGCGAAGCGCGCGGCATACAGGTTGCGCAGCAGCAGCCGGCCGCGGTGCGAATGGTTGGTGATGAGGATGGCTTGCCGGGAGCGGATTATCGGACAAGTGCGCCGCCGCTTTCGCCAGAAGGCATCAAACAGGGTTTGCAGATTGTGCGCCAGCTGCCCACGCACTTCCACGTGGGTGTCACGCCAGCGCGCCTCGCCATAGATAGCGCGGGAATTTTCCCTATGAATATTGAAACCGCCGAGGAAACCCACACGGCCGTCCACCACCAACAGCTTGCGGTGATTGCGGCGGTTATAGCGCCACATGGCGCGCCAGCTCCAGCGGTGGAACCAGCGTAGCCGCACGCCGTCGGCCTTCAACATCTGTTTCAGTTTGCTCGATGTCCAGAACAGCGAGCCGGCAGCATCAATGTTTACTTGTACCTGGATACCGGCACGCGCCCGCTCGCCCAGGGCTGTGGCAAAGCGCCGGCCGATTTCATCGTCGGCAAATATGTAACTCTCCAGCTTGATCGAATGGCACGCTGCACCAATGACTGCCAGCATCCGTGCGTACAGCAAATCGCCTTCGGTATAAAGGCGCGTTATCCCGTCGCCCAGGGTGGCCGCGTTAAGTGACCTGATGGGTTGTTGCTCGCTCAAGGTTACGCTCTGGGCTGGTATAGTGTGTTTACCGATAACGGCTCATTGCTCAATTATTCAGTCTCCGAATATCTGATGCGCCTACTTCTCTATAACATGCGATATGCCACCGGGCATGGTCCGAGATTCCATTTTCCCCTACCTGGCGTGGGCGGCTATCTGCGCGGTACCTCACGCAATTTTCAACGTATTGTCCAGTTTATCGGCTCACTCTCACCGGATATTGTAGGGCTCATCGAGGTGGATATGGGCTCGGTACGCTCCAGCACCGTCAATCAGGCAGAAGCCATTGCCGCCGCCATCGGTCATTCATCTGCTTATTCGAATAAATATGGCCTGGGTTCCATCAACCAGCGGTTACCCATCATTCGCAAGCAGGGCAACGCTTTCCTCACCCGCCTCCCCAACGCCATTCAGAGGATTCATTATTTTGACTTGGGCATCAAGCGGTTAATCATGGAATTGGAACTGGATGAAGTATGCCTGTTTCTGGTGCATCTTTCGTTGAAATTCCGTCATCGCCAGTATCAGATGCACCATTTGGTATCCTTGGTGCGCAGCGCCCATAAACCGGTGATTGTGACTGGGGATTTCAATACTCTCTGGGGTAGTTATGAGATTGATCTGTTCGCCGCGGCCGCCGGTTTGCATAGTGCCAATGCCCGTAACTTGCCTTCCTGGCCCAGTAACCGTCCTTCGCGGCAATTGGACTTCATCCTGCATGGCCCCAAAGTCGAGATTACGCATTTCGAAATGCCGCAGGTGGAATTTTCGGATCATCTGCCGCTGATCTGCGATTTCCGTGTGCAAGGCACTCAATGATATGTGGCCGGCCATCATCATCGTATCGCTGCTGATACTTGGCATTTGCCTGGTGTTGATTGGAAAACGCACGGGATTGTGGGCCCAGTCCCACCAGCGCGGCCGGCAAGTTGGCATGGAAGCCGCCTGGCAATCCTGGCTGACCAATGTCGGAATGGATGAAGCCCAGTACCGGATGCGTGCTGATTTGTTGAACGCAGTTGATGACGACGTACCTGAATCCGTGCATACGAGTTTATTGGAATTTGAGGAGAGTCTGCGTACCGATGCCAAACCCATGTTGAGGGTGCGCGGAGAACTCATGGACAGCATTGACCGGCGGCAGCTCAATTCGGAGATTCTCAAGCTTTCTGAAGATATGCGCACCAATCTGCGCAAGAGTCATCCAGAGATATTGCAGACCGACGAAGCGACGCGCGCCTACATCCTTGCCAATGAGCTGCGCATAGCGGTGTTGCGCGAATACGCCGGCTTGCGCTATGGCGATTGCGCCGATGGCGACTGGTTCGATGTCTATCAAAAGGCCTCACGTCTGCGCCAACGCAGTACCCGCAACTATATCGAGCGCGCTCTGGGTGGCACACAAAGCGCCACGGATGACGCCCGCTTTCACACGATGACGCTGATGGATAGCGAAATCCGTACCCGCCTATTGCAAGTGCCGCCAGGCACACGCTTTCCGGGATTTGGCAAGGCGCCGGAACACAGCAGCGAGCCGGTTTGAGCAAGTTGCGGCGGGTGCCTGGGCTTCCTATGATTGACACTCTTTCCGGGCTGATGCCCTAACTGGCCCTCCAGGCCAACACATCAAAGTGGAGAAGTTCATGCCCACCCGCACTTCCCAGGTCAACTGGCGTATCGAGCGCGACGCCGACGGTATCGCCTGGCTCGGCTTCGATAGGGCTGGTGCCAGCACCAACGTCCTGTCCGGCCAGGTGTTGGCTGAACTCGGCGAACACCTCAAGCAACTGGCAGCGCAGCTACCCAAGGGCTTGGTGATTTATTCCGCCAAGCAAAGCGGCTTCATCGCGGGCGCCGACATCAAGGAATTCACCACCCTTAAGACGCCGGAGGACGCCTTCGAGATGATCCGCCGCGGCCAACGGGTGCTGGAACAGCTGGAGCGCTTGTCCTGCCCCAGCGTGGCTCTCATTAACGGCTTCGCGCTCGGCGGTGGCCTGGAGCTTTCCATGGCCTGCCGTTACCGCGTGGGTATAGACGATGACCGACTGACTCTCGGGCTTCCCGAGGTGAAGCTGGGTATTCATCCGGGTTTTGGCGGCACGGTGCGTTCTACCCGCCTGGCGGGCGTGTTGCCGGCCATGAGCTTCATGCTCACGGGGCGCAATGTTCATGGAAGCGAAGCCCTCAGGATCGGATTGCTGGACCGTCTGGTCAAGAGTGATGCCGCCCGGCAGACCGCCCGGGATCTGGTGCTTAAATCTCCCGCAAAAAAAAGCGCGCCTTTTACCCAGCAACTGTTGGCGTTGGGTTGGCTGCGGCCGTTCGTGGCCAAGATGCTCACCAAGCAGGTGGCCGCCAAGGTGCGCCGCGACCACTATCCAGCGCCCTACGCCATCATTGATCTGTGGAAACATTACGCCGGTAGCGACGAAATGTACGTGCAGGAAGCGCATTCCATCGCACGTCTCATGGTCAACGACACCGCCCGCAATCTGGTGCGGGTGTTCTTGCTGCAGGATCGGCTGAAATCCCTCGGCAAGAAATCCGACTTGCTGCTCAAGCACGTGCATGTGGTGGGCGCCGGTACCATGGGCGGCGACATTGCCGCCTGGTGCGCATTGCGCGGTTTCAATGTGACTTTGCAGGATCGCGAGGAAAAATATGTGCAGCCGGCGCTGGCCCGCGCGCAAAAACTATTCACGAAAAAACTGAAAGGTGCCGAGGTCCAGAACGCGGCAAACCGCCTCAAAATGGATGTGGCCGGTGACGGCGTCAAAAATGCGGATGTGGTCATCGAGGCGATTTTCGAGAACGTCGAGGCCAAGCAGGCCTTGTACAAGGCGCTCGATTCGAAGATGAAACCCGATGCCATCCTCGCCACCAATACTTCCAGCATCCGGCTGGAAACCCTGCGGCCCGTACTCAAGAACCCGCAGAGGTTGGTAGGGCTGCATTTCTTCAATCCGGTGGCCAAGATGCCCTTGGTAGAAGTGATTCATGCGCAAGATACCTCCCAGGATGAAATCGCCAAATCCCTGTCCTTTACCCGTCAGATAGACAAGCTGGCGGTGCCGGTAAAGAGTTCTCCCGGCTTCCTGGTGAATCGCATCCTCATGCCGTATCTTATGGAAGCCATGCTGGCAGCCGATGAAGGCATCCCGCTGGAAGCCATTGACCAGGCGGCCTTGGATTACGGCATGCCCATGGGCCCGATGGAACTGACCGACACCGTGGGGCTGGACGTGTCGCTGTCGGTTGCCCAGGTATTCGCCGCGGAATTCCACAAGAAAATCCCCGAAAGTCTTACTAAGCTGGTAGCTGAGAAAAAACTCGGCCGCAAGAGCGGCGAAGGATTCTATAAATACCAGGATGGCAAGCCGATAAAGAATAAAAGCCGGGCCCGCCAGATGCCAGTTGACCTGCAGGATCGGCTGATACTGCCGATGATCAATGAAGCGGTGGCGGTGCTGCGCGAGTGCATCGTGGACGATGCAGATCTGTTGGATGCAGGCGTCATCTTCGGCACAGGTTTTGCGCCCTTCCGGGGTGGTCCGATCAACTATATCCGTGCCACGGGTGTGAAAGATATCAGGGCACGCTTGGAAAAACTGATGGCACAGCATGGAGAACGCTTCACACCGGATGCGGGTTGGGATGCCCCTGCCCTCAAGGAGCCCAAAGCATGAAATTCGAGGACATGCCCAAGGATCACGAGGCTGCGGTCCGCACGCTTGCCATGCCCAAGGATACCAACGGCTTGGGCGATATCTTCGGCGGCTGGATCATGTCGCACGCCGACATGGCTGGAGCCATCATCGCCTTCAGGCGCGCGGGCGGCCGCGTAGTGACCGTGGCGGTGAATGAGTTCGTGTTCGTCAGCCCCGTGTATGTGGGCGATGTGGTGAGTTTCTATACCGATATCGCGCGCCTCGGCAACACCTCCATCGCCATTGACGTGACAGTGTTTTCACAGCGCAGCGACGGTGAGCACGAGACCTGCGTGAAGGTGGCCACGGCGCAGATGACCTACGTGCGCGTGGGCGCCAATCGCCGGCCGGTACCGATTGCCAAGTAGCCGCCAGCATGTTGAACGCGACACTCGATAGCGAACGTCTCAAGGACTTTTCGCCGCTGAGCGGGCTTAAGCCGGAACATCTGACCAGTCTGGCCTCCAAGGTCACCATCCAGAAACTTGAAGCAGGCCGCTACCTGTTCAAGCAAAAGGATACTGGCAGGCACAATGTCTATCTCCTCACAGGTTCTGTGGAGCTGCGGTCTGGCGAACAGGTTTTGACGACCATCAAGGGCGGTTCCGATGAAGCTCGGCATCCGTTGGCGCCGCAGATTCCGCGGCATCTTTCCGCGCGTGCGGCTACCGGCATCGAATACTTCCAGATTGACAGTGACTTTCTGGACATCATGCTGACATGGGACCAGAGCGGTGCGTTCGAAGTGGGTGAACTGCAGGCGCAGGATAACCAGGAACACGACTGGATGGCTGCGGTTCTGCAGGTCAAGGCTTTTCACCGCATTCCGCCCGCGAATATCCAGACATTATTCATGCGCATGGAGCACACCAGCTGCATGCAGGGCGCGGTTATCATCAAGCAGGGGGATGTGGGCGATTTCTTCTATGTTCTTACCCAGGGGCGGTGCCTGGTTACGCGCGAAGCTCCAAATAAGAAGGTCATACCACTCGCCGAATTGGCCGTGGGAGCGAGTTTCGGCGAAGAAGCCTTGTTGTCGGATTCCCGGCGTAACGCTAGCGTCACCATGCTCACGGACGGGGCACTGGCGCGGCTTGCCAGGGAGGATTTCAAAGACCTGCTGATCGAGCCCCAGCAACAGCGGGTTGGAATCGAGGAAGCCAGACAGATTGTGGCTGCGGGTGGCCAATGGCTGGATGTGCGCTTACCCAGCGAATTCGAGAACCAGCACCCGGAAGGTGCAGTCAACGTTCCACTTTATTTCATCCGCATGAAACTTGACAGTCTCGACCCCAAACGCAAGTACGTGGTGTGCTGCGACACCGGCCGGCGCAGTTCGGCGGGCGCATTTATATTGAGCGAGCGGGGTTTCGATGCCTATATTCTTAAAAATGGCTTGTCGGCCTGGGCTTTCCCCTGAACGGTTTCAACCACCCTGATCTAAGGCGTGCGTCTATTCGCTCTGGCCATGAAGCTGATTGAAGCGGCCGAGCCCCTCCACCACTATCCGCATGGCCTCCTGTTCTGTGGGAGTGAGGTAGGGATTCCAGATATCAAAAATCAATACCACACGGATCTGGTCGCTGCGGTTCCAGGCTTCATGTTCAAAGGTATCATCGAACACGATGCATTCGCCCTCCTTCCAACCGCGGGTTATATTGCCGACACGGATGCCACAGTCCGGCGGGATAATCAGCGGCAGGTGCACCACCAGGCGGACATTGATCACGCCGGTATGCGGCGGTATGTGCGCTCCAGGTTTGAGCACGGAAAAAAATGTTTCGGGCGAGTGGCCCGCCATGCGGCTCAGAGGCAGATTGTCCAGCAACGCTGAAGTCACCGGGCAGCGCTTGCAGTTCTCAGCATAGCGCTGCCCATCCCGATAGAAGAAGAACGCATTCCAGTCCGGGGAGTCATTCAATGCTTCCCAGCGCCTGGCGCCGGCATGGTCCCGGGGGATGGTTATGAATGGCCGAAAACCTTCATGACCCCCGAGTACGGCCTGCAACTCCGCACGAATGGCATCGGTGTGTCCTTCAATTTCCGCCAGCCAGGGGAATTGTCCATGCTCGAACCAGGCTTGCGCCGGAATGTCCGGGAAGGTCATCAAAGTGCAGCGTTGCTGGGGATGGCCCGCTGGCAGCGGTTCCTTGCCGAGATAGATGCGCAAACAGCGGTCCACACGTGCCAGGGCTTGTGCGCCGCGCTTTGTCCGCAGGGGCATGAGTGCTTGAGTCAAGTAGGCCTTCCGTGCCTGCTGCACCGCCGCGATCGCACGTTGCATCACGTGACGCAATCCGGACGGGAGGCCCGCGGGCTGAACCAGCCATCCATGTTTATCCGCCTGTGATAATGCGGCCAGATAACCGTTCAATGCCTCTTGATGCCTGCCCAACTGCTCCAATATCGCAGCTTTATGCAGCAGCGCTGCCGGGTACCCGGGCCTGATGCTCAATGCCGTGTCGAAAGCAGCAAGCGCCTCTGGCAGCGCACCAAGACCTCGGTAGGCCAGCCCGAGATTCTTGTGCAAGCTCGCATCCTGAGGGTGGGTGGCCAGTGCGCGCTGGAACAACTCGATGCTCTGGGAAAACTGTTCGGAGTTGAGCGCACGAGTACCGAAGAAATTCAATGCGTCAGCATGCCCAGGAGCCAGCTGCAGGAGTTGGGTATAGAGTGAAGTGGCTAGCTGCAATTGACCGGCTTGCGCACTTTGACGCGCATTTTCCGCCAATGCGTCTATATTGGTGGGATCCGATGCGGACGGAGCGTTCAATTCAGCTAAAGTTGTTACGTTACATGGTATGGGTTGGACGGTCGGCCTGCAATGCACCACCCAGGAGGCTCTCTATTTTGCGTTGCGTATTGCCGCCATCCTGTTCACTGAACTGCACTCCGATGCCCATGGCGCGTGAACGGTTGGTGCTGCGCGGTGTGACCCATGCAACTTTGGCCGCCACCGGCAGGCGTTCCGGGGAATCCATGAGCTGCAAGAGAATAAAAACGTCATCACCCAGCTGATAGGATTTGTTGGTGGGAATGAACAAGCCGCCATTTTTCACGAACGGCATGTAGGCGCTGTAGAGTGCAGTCTTGTCCTTGATGACAAGATTGAGTATGCCTTGCTGACGGGGCGTATTCATCCGGTTATCCTCCACGCGCGGCAAGCGGTGCCGCCCCCAATGCTTGCAATCCTTCCGACCAGTCCATAAACAGGCCTTCCAGCAGCAACTGCCCATTCACGGGAGTGCCGACAAGTGCCAGCGCCTCGTTCAGACGGCTCAGAAAGGCATGCAGGCCGCGCAAGTTTATTCTCGTAAGGGCGTTTTGCAACAGCGCGAATGCATCGACATTGATAATTCCCGGTCCGGATGTATTGCCGGTCGTGGTCAGTATGATCAGGTCCTTAATCCAAATTTGCAACAATCTCAACACCAGCGGCAGGTTTTCCCGGCTGGCTTCGGCGGCGCAGCTCAAGGGATTACGCTGGCCGGTCCGCAGCTCCATCAGCATCTGGTAAAAACGCAGGCGCTCCTGCATCCATGCGCTCTTGGCCAGTTCCAGCGCCAACAACGGTCCGCCGCCGGCGATCCCCAGCAGTGCTGGCCAGTCAGGCCGCGGTTCCCGGTCGTTAAGCCACTGGACGGCCGTGTCCGCGGCGGGCGTGATGATGCGCACCGCTTGGCAGCGGCTGCGGATGGTGGCCGGTAAGCGTGCCGGCCGGGCCGTCACCAGCAACAGCAGCGTGCCGGCTGAGGGCTCTTCCAGAGTCTTCAGCAGGCTGTTGGCGGCATTGGCATTCATGGCATCGGCGGGTGTCAGCAAGCCGATCTTCCGGCCGCTATGCTGGCTCGTGAGTGCCAGTGTCTGAGACAGTTCCCGGATTTGGTCCACCAGAATCGCGGTCTTGTCTTCGGGGATGGTTACTGGGTGGTAATCCGGATGGGCAGCGGCGGCCAACTGGTGACAGGAACCACAGTGACCGCAGGCGTGCGCCTTCTCAGGATGCCTGCACAGGGCCAGCGCCGCGAACGCCTGCGCGAAATGCGCCTTGCCGGTACCGGCGGCACCGCAAACCAGAAGCGCATGCGGCAGCGTGCCATTCTCCATGCGTGCGTGCAATTGCTGCCAAGCCGATATCTGCCAGGGCAAAGGGGTTAACGACAGCTGCTGCAAGGATTTTATTTCCATCGGGCAAGCCGTTTATCCAACAATGCCGTGATCTCGGCTTGAACATCCGTCAAGTTGCCGCCGGCGTTCACAACCTTGATGCGTTGTGGTTCGCGCCGCGCCCGCGCCAGATACACGCGACGCACGCGTTTGAAGAATTCATCCTGTTCCTGTTCGAAGCGATCCAATACCCCGCGTTTCCTTGCACGCGCCATACCCACCTCGATTCTGGCATCCAACAAAATGGTCATGTCGGGGCGCAAACCCTTGAGCACCATGCGTTCCAGTGCTGCGATAACCGATGTGGCGATGCCACGCCCGCCGCCCTGATAGGCATAACTCGCATCCGTGAACCGGTCACAGACAATCCAGGTACCGGCCGCCAGCGCCGGCCTGATTACATTGTCCACATGCAGGGCGCGTGCCGCGAACATCAGCAACAGCTCAGCCATGGGTTGGAAAGGCTCCGTGCGGATAGCCAGCAGGGTATTGCGTATCTCATCGGCACCGGGAGTGCCACCGGGTTCGCGTGTAACCAGCACCGTGATACCGCGATCCCGAAGATAACCGCTGATGAATTCCAGATGCGTGGATTTGCCCACGCCTTCCACACCTTCCAAGGTGATGAACTTGCCGTGCACTGGCGGTTTACGGCGGTTCATGGCGAATGATGCTTGATCTGGTATTTCTGGACCGCCGCGGTCTGTTGTTGCAGCGTGGCTGAGAACTGATGGGTGCCGTCACCGCGCGCAACGAAATACAACGCATCGCCGGGCTTGGGGTGCAGTGCCGCTTCGATGGAAGCCAGGCTGGGCATACAGATGGGTGTGGGCGGCAGACCGTTGCGAGTATAAGTATTATAAGGCGTGTCAGTGCGCAGATCTTTGTAGGTAATCTTGCCGTGGTAGTGTGCGCCCAATCCGTAAATTACCGTGGGATCGCTTTGCAACTTCATGCTTTTCTGCAGGCGGCGCACAAATACTCCGGCGATCTCGCCACGTTCCTGAGGCTGCGCGGTTTCCTTTTCGATGATGGATGCCATGATCAGAGCATCATAAGGCGATTTGTACGGCAGCTCCGGTAACCTCGCCTGCCAGGCAGTATTCAAGTGATCCTGGGCGGCACGGTACGCGCGCTCGAGAAACGCGGCATCACTGGTGCCCTTCGGAAATTGGTAGGTATCGGGATAAAACCGGCCTTCGGGGTTTTGACCGGCATGACCGAGTTTGGCCATGATGGCGGCCGCATCCCTGTCATGCAAGGTGTGACTAAGTGACGGATCTGCCTCCACGGCCGCCAACGCCTGTTTGAAGGTCCAGCCCTCCACCAGAGTCAGCGAGTGCATGACTACTTTGCCGCTTTTGAGCAACTCCAGCAGAGCGGCAACACTGGTGCCGGATTCCACCAGATATTCACCAGCCCGGATGGCATCAGCATCGCCACGCAGACGGGCCAGCAGAACCAGATCCAGAGGGTGCGGCAATACCCCTTGGGCATGCAGGCGTGCAGCCACCATCCGCAAGGATTCACCCGGCGGTATCTCCACATCGACTGTCCGCCCGCTGACTATGGGGGTCAGATACCAGCGCGTATAGGCAAATCCCGCCACGGTTACTGCGGCGATTACCAGCAACCAGGGGATAATTCTTTTTTTATGTCTGTGCGCCATACCCATGATCCTTTCAACATTCCGCCGCCCAACGTTGCGCCTGACGGGTCATGGGACCCACGGAGTATTTCCAGTGCCCGATAGCGGTCACCGGCCAAACGCCGATGAGCGAATTACACACGAAAATCTCCTGCGCTCGCATGAATTCCGCGAGCGCCAGGTTCGCCACCCGCAAGGTTACGCCTGCCTGTTCGGCCCGCTCCAGTAGATAGCGACGCATCACGCCAGCCACGCCACACAGGCGCAGGTCAGGGGTGGCGAGCACCCCGTGATCCAGCCAGGCGAACACATTGGTCATTGTACCTTCGATAACCGAACCTTCTTCATCCAGCATCAGCCCTTCCTGCACCTGGTCGGCTTCTAACCACTCGGCCCGTGCCAATATCTGTTCCAGACGATTCAAATGTTTGAGGCCGGCAAGTCGCGCATTGTGGCCGAGATGGGTATCACAAATTTTCAGGTGCACCCCGTGATCGGTCCACTCCACCGGATACGCGGGCCGGGGATGACGCATGAGGATGCGATTGGTTTGGGTGTGGCGCGGAAACCGGTAACCACGGCCGGCACTCCCACGGGTGACAATCAGTTTGAGTACCGCCGCCGTCTGTTCGGCAGCCGCGGATAGTAATTCAGCGCGCAATGTTTTTGCGGAAGGCGCATGCAGCTGCAATCGCCGACAACCCTCCTGTAAACGGTCCAAATGATAATCAAGCAGCGATATTTGGCCTGCCTTCACCGCCAAGGTTTCGAACAAACCGTCGCCGTACTGCACGCCGCGGTCTGCAGCCGGGATCAGGTCGCCCGGCTCACCGTTGATCCAGCATTCAGTTATCACGCCTCGCCGCCGAGAGCGCGCGCCAACCCCCGGGCCTTGGCGCGGGTTTCTTCCAGCTCGCATTCCGGAATGGAGTCCGCCACGATGCCGGCACCGGCCCGGAATTCAAGCTGCTGCTCGTGTTGTACCAATGTGCGTATCAGGATATTCAGGTCAAGATTGCCATCACGATTCAGGTAGCCCATGGCCCCGGTATAAGCGCCGCGCGGCGCATCTTCCAGCTCAGCGATGATCTGCATGCAGCGCACCTTGGGACATCCGGTGATGGTGCCACCCGGGAACACCGCTCGGATCACTTCTCCGGGAGTAACCTCCGGTCGCAACCGGCCACTGATATTGGAAACGATGTGGTGCACATGCGTATAGGATTCCACCACCATGAGTTCGTTCACGCGCACGCTGCCGTTATGACAGATGCGGCCGAGGTCATTGCGTTCCAAGTCCACTAGCATTACATGCTCGGCCCGTTCCTTGGGGTGTGCCATCAAGTCGCGGATCAGAGCTGCGTCGGATATGGCCTCGGCGCCACGCGGCCGGGTGCCGGCAATAGGACGCACCTCCACCTGTCGGTTACGTACCCGCACCAGCCGTTCCGGCGAGGAGCTGATGATGGCATGTCCGCCCTGCCGGATGAGCCCTGCAAAAGGGGCCGGATTAGCAGCGCGCAGACGGCGGTAAAGTTGTGCCGCCGTTGCTTGAGGATCAAGTTCCACCTGCCAGAGGCGCGAGAGATTGGCCTGGAAGATATCACCATCGTAAATATAGCGCCGTGCTCGGGCAACGATGTCAAGATAACGCCCTGGTTCTTCCTCTCTCAGTAATCCAGCCAGCAGGTTGGTTGACATATCCATAGACGTGCAGGCCAAGTCCACCTTCATACCCGCTAACAGGTCTGCGTTTTCTGACTCGGCGATCCGTTGGACAATATGGGAGTGGCGGTCGTGAATGAAAGCCGCCCGCACCCGCACCGCCAACGCTATGGGAAAGCCCGGTGCGTTCGGCAGATTCAAAATGGGCTCAATCTGCTGCGCCAGCTCATAACCAAGAAACAGGAACCAGCCGCCGCGAAACGGTGGGGTTTCCGCTGATGATCCCTGAAACCGCAAGCTGCGCCACCAGCAATCCAGCGCCCGCAAAAAATCGCCGTCACTTCGGTGCGCATACGGGCCGGTGAGGCAGCCGTCGGCGTGCAGCACCAACGCCTCTCCCGGAAATGCAAACAGAAAATCATAGCGTCCCTGAGCCGCACTTTGCAGCAGGAAGGGGTAATACTCTGGGCGCGCCGTGTGCAGATCCAACAGATCAATTGGCGTCGTCAGTGTCTGCGTAACGAACTGTGTGTCAACGGCGGTATCCATACGAAGCGCATGCGCGCGCAAATCTCCCTTAGCTTAGGCGGCGGAAAACCAGGGTACCGTTGGTGCCTCCGAAACCGAAGGAATTGGACAGTACTGCGTCAATTGTCATTTTGCGCGCCACCCCGGGCACATAGTCCAAATCGCAACCTTCACCGGGATGATCGAGATTGATGGTAGGCGGTGCTATCTGGTCGCGCATCGCCAGGATGCTGAAAATTGCTTCTACGCCACCGGCCGCACCCAGCAGATGTCCGGTCATGGATTTGGTGGAACTGACGGCAATTTTCTTCGCGTGCTCGCCGAAGGCGCGGTTAATGGCGATGCTTTCGCCTTTGTCGCCCACCAGCGTGGACGTGCCGTGGGCATTGATGTATTGCACCTGCTCAGGTTTCAAGTCCGCGTCACGCAGGGAATTTACCATGCACAGGCGAGCGCCTTCACCGTCCTCGGGTGGTGAGGTCATATGGTAGGCGTCGCCGCTCATGCCGAAGCCGGCCAACTCTGCGTAAATCTTCGCGCCGCGCTTTTTCGCATGCTCGTATTCCTCGAGTACCACAATACCGGCGCCCTCGCCCAGCACGAAGCCATCCCGGTCCCGGTCCCAGGGACGGCTGGCCTTTTCGGGTGCGTCGTTACGCGTCGAAAGCGCACGTGCTGCGCAGAAGCCACCCACGCCCAACGGCGTCACCGCCATCTCTGCGCCGCCGGCGACCATCACATCCGCGTCGCCATACTGGATGCAGCGCATGCCTATGCCGATGTTGTGATTGGCGGTAGTGCAGGCGGTGACAATGGCGATATTCGGTCCTTTGAATCCATAAATGATGGAGAGGTGCCCGGCAATCATATTGATAATGCTGGAAGGCACGAAGAACGGCGATACGCGCCGCGGCCCGCCATTTTCAAGTATGGAAGCATGTGCTTTTTCGATGTTGGTAAGGCCGCCGATCCCGGCGCCGATGGCCGCGCCGATACGCGCGCTGTTTGCCTCGGTTACTTTGAGCCCTGAATCCTTGATGGCCTGGATAGATGCCGCCACGCCGTAGTGTACGAACGGATCCATTTTTTTGATGTCTTTGAGTTCGATGTAATGGGCGGGGTCAAAATTCTTCACTTCCGCGGCGATGCGCGTTGGATAGTTGCTGGCGTCGAACTGGGTAATAGGGCCAATACCGCTTTTACCGGCGACCACGGCCTTCCAGGCTTCTTCCACGGCATTTCCCACCGGGGAAATGATTCCCAGACCCGTCACCACCACGCGACGTTTGGACACAGGGCTATCCTCTCAAATGCAGATTCAGGGGAGAGTATAAGAAAAGACAAGGCCGTTGCCACCTCGCGGCGGCAACGGCTCTGGGCATGCAAATCCGGCACTCAGGCGTTGGGCAGGTGTTCCTTGATGTAGTCAACCGCCTGCCCTACGGTGGTGATTTTCTCGGCCTCTTCGTCGGGGATTTCGCACTCGAATTCTTCTTCCAGGGCCATGACCAGTTCGACGGTATCCAGGGAGTCAGCACCCAGATCGTCCACAAAAGAAGCCTGCAGGGTCACCTGCTCTTCCTTCACGCCCAATTGCTCTACGACGATCTTCTTTACGCGTTCTTCGATGCTACTCATGATTGATGGGACCTCCCGAAGTGACAAAAACAGCTGTGGCGGCTATTAACGGCCAAACTGGGGGCGGTATTGTAGTGAAATCCGCCCCCCCGTGCCACCGTCCCCATTTCTGATTTGGCGGCGTGGGTTATCAAGTCATGTGCATGCCGCCGTTGATGTGCAGTGTTTCGCCGGTGATGTAGCCGGCCCCGGGCGATGCCAGGAACAGGACTGCCTGGGCGACGTCTTCGGGTGTGCCGAGGCGCTGCAGCGGAACCTGCTTGGTCATGGCCGCCCGTTGCTCTTCGCTGAGGGCCCGGGTCATGTCGGTGTCAATAAAGCCCGGGGCCACCGTGTTGACGGTGATGTTGCGGGAGCCGATTTCCCGCGCCAGGGATTTAGTGAAACCGAAAATCCCGGCCTTGGCAGCACAGTAATTGGCCTGACCCGGGTTGCCGACCGCCCCCACCACGGAGGAGATGTTGATGATGCGGCCGCGACGGGCTTTCATCATGCCACGCAGGCAGGCCTTGGAAAGCCGGAATACAGAACCCAAGTCGGTATTGATGACCGCGTCCCAATCCTGTTCCTGCATGCGCAGGAGCAGAGTATCGCGGGTGATACCGGCGTTGTTGACCAGAATACTCACATCCCCGAAGTCCATCGCCAGGGCCTTCACCAAGGCTTCTACCGAGGTGACATCGGTCACATCCAAGACGCGCCCCTGGCCCTTGATAGTCTCGGTTTTAAGATAAGCGCTGATGTGTGCAGCGCCTTCGGGGGTGGTCGCGGTACCAATGATGGTGGCACCTGCCCTGCCCAGAGCCAAAGCGATGGCCTTGCCGATGCCGCGGGTGGCGCCTGTTACCAGGGCGATATCACTGTTCAGCATCCCTTATAGCCCCTTTATCGCGGCTAGAGCCGCATCCAGACCGGCAGGATCATAAACCGGATAGGTATCGAGGCTTTTATCAATGCGCTTCCCAAGACCCACCAACACCCCACCAGGACCGAGTTCCACCAGCGTAGTCACTCCCTGGCGGGCCAGATGCTGAACAGTTTCCACCCAGCGCACGGGGCTGTATAACTGGGCCTTCAGTACTTCCCGAATGGCATCGGCTCCGGCGTGTGCGGCCACATCCACGTTGTGGATGATGGGGATGGCGGCGGGTTGGAAGTTGACGCCCGCCAGCCTGCCCGCGAGTTGTTCCGCGGCTGGCTTCATGAGCGCGCAATGGGAAGGGACGCTGATCGGTAACGGGACGACCCGTTTAGCACCCCTGTTTTTGCAGAGCTTGCCGGCCCTCTCGACGGCCGCTTTGTGGCCGGCGATGACGACCTGTCCCGGAGCATTGAAGTTGACTGCCGCCACCACTTGGCCTTCGGCGGCTTCCGCACAGGCGGCCTCAACCGCCCCATCCCCCAGGCCCAAAACCGCTGCCATCGCGCCTGCTCCGGCGGGTACCGCCGCCTGCATGGCCTGGCCACGGAATTCCACCAACTTTACCGCTGATCTGAAATCCAGTGCACCGGCACAGACCAGCGCGGTGTACTCCCCGAGACTGTGTCCCGCCATGAAAGCCGGCTGTGGGCCACCCTGAGCCTGCCAGACGCGCCATAAGGCCACCCCAGCCGTCAGTAGCGCCGGCTGGGTACACGCGGTGGCATCCAATCGCTCCTCCGGTCCTTGCTGTGCCACAGCCCAAATATCATAACCTAAATTCTCTGAAGCTTCAGCAAATGTATGTTTTATATCAGAATACTTCTCGCTTAGTTTAGCGAGCATGCCCAGAGACTGGGATCCTTGGCCTGGAAATATCACCGCAAGTGTCATGCACGAGTCTCCGGATCAGGGGGCGAATTATAACGGGAACACCCGCTGGCTCCGGCGCGACCAAATGAGTACAGCTAACCCCAGAATGACGCCGGTGAAGGTGCCGTACAGGTGGGCATCCACCACCACCGGGCCGCCGGTCGTGGCCACCGACCAAGGCAGTGGTCCCCGCAGCTGCTCATACATGAGCTTTAGCACCAGGAAGACCGCCAGGATCCAGCCTATCCAGTCGCGCTGGCGCATCAGCTGCATGGCGCCGACAATCCACAGCGTATTCAGGGCTCCGGATACCCCGACATACCACCGCAATCCTGGGTCCCCCATGAGCAGGCCGATGCCGACACCCAGGGAGCCCAGCACCACCAGCAGGGGACAACGCCAACTGGGAAGTATGTCTTCCAGCAGCAGACAGAGCAGCACATAGCCCGCCATGTCTTCCCCCAGATGCCTCCAGCCCAGGTGCACGAAATTGCCGGTGAAAATCCGCCACAGCTGGCCATGCAGAATCGCCAAACGGTCATATTGCAACAGCGCACGTACCGGTTCACCACCCAGGTTCAGCAGCAGACAGGGCAACACGATAACCAAGATCGGCCACAATCGTTGCCAGCTCCAGATTGAACCACGGGATGGCGGTACGCTCATTGGCAAATGAGGTAATCGGTTGCTGTATCATTAAGGCTCTGATTCATACCGAACTTTAACCCACTCGCACGCACAAATCAGCCATGCAGTTACCTAGACAGCTTTCCGGTTTCACCCTCATAGAGGTCATGGTGGTGGTGGTGATTCTTGGCATTCTCGCTTCCATCATCGTGCCCAAGATAATGGATAAGCCCGACGAGGCCCGTCTTGTGGCAGCTAGGCAAGATATTCGCCAGATCCAATCGGCACTGGAAATGTATAAGCTTTCTAACTATGTCTATCCCACCACCGATCAAGGGTTGCAGGCACTGGTGCAGAAACCATCCACCGACCCGGTTCCGCCCCATTGGGACCAAACCCTCCCTAAGTTACCGATAGATCCATGGGGTCACCCGTTTCAATACCTGAATCCTGGCGTGCACGGACCGATTGATATCTGGTCCTATGGACCAAACGGTCCATCGGGTGGTACCCATGCGACCGGCGTCATCGGCAACTGGAACCTTGACGATAACGGTAGCGGAGCGGGCAGCAACAACAGCGGCGGCAATTGACGCGGCAGGTGCCACGGGTATCAGCCTGTGTTATCGCGCATCCGAGGTTTCACACTGATTGAGATATTGGTGGTGCTGGTCATCATCAGCATCATCACCGCCGTCGCGGTACTCTCGCTGGGTTCGCTGGGCGGTAATTCCGCCGCCAAACAGGCGGCCGAACAACTGGCGGACTTGACTGATCTGGTTTCGCAGCAGGCAGTCATGCGCGGCCAGCAATACGGCCTGCAGATAGCACCTCACGGCTATACATTCCTGCTTTATAACGGCCACGACTGGTCGCCCGTACAGAATGATGATTTGCTGCACGCACGGCAATTAGACAGCAGCATCACCCTCTCACTGCAATTGGAAGGTACCCCTATCACTTTGCCCAGCAACGGCCAGCAAACCTCCGAAACCCATGACAGCACTATGGATACCGGGAAGCAAGCCTTGAAGCCGCAAATCGTGCTGCTCTCCAGCGGAGAGATCACACCCTTCAAGATCACTGTCAGCGGCGCCGGTCAAAATCCGCCTTATGCGGTCACCGGTAGTTTGCTGCACGGCATCCAGTTGGTGTCCCCGGATTCGCGTAGCGGCTCTTGAAATGCTTGCCCCATCCAAACAAGCGGCGCATGGATTTACATTGCTGGAAGTGCTGATCGCCCTGGCGGTACTGGCTATCGGCATGATCGCCGTCATCGGTACCGCCGGTACCAGTACCCACCTGGCTGCCGAACTAAAGGATGAAACCTTTGCGCACTGGGTGGCCATGAATGAGCTCACCAGTTTGCGTCTGGCGCCTGCGTGGCCGGATCTGGGCACCCATAAAGGCGAGGCAGACATGGCGGGACAGCAATGGCGCTGGCAGGCAGTCATCAGCAAGACATCCGATCCCGATCTGCTGCGGGTGGATATTGATGTAAGCAACGCGCTGGCACCGGCTGCAGTGGTCAGCAGCCTGACAGGTTTCATTGGCCAGCCGCAGCCAATGCCTGCCAGCTCGCCCTTGCAATCACCCACGAATAACGCCGGCACATCTCCGTGAAGTATCCTGCCCGCGGTTTTACATTGGTTGAGTTGCTGGTGGCTATCGCCATCTTTGCGGTCATCGCGGTTCTGGCTTATGGCGGCCTCGACAGCGTCATCCATCAGCGCGAACAGACCGACCGTGTCATGAACCGGCTGCGCGTGGTGCAGCAGGCCTTCGCCTTGATGGCACGGGATGTTGGTCAACTGGAACCGCGGTCGGTACGCGATCCCCTGGGTGGCCCGCCGTTGGCGGCATTTGTCAGCACACCTCGGAACCTGCCGCCGGTGGCTTTCACCCGCGGCGGCTGGAGCAATCCACTGGCGGACGTGCGCAGCACCGAGGAACGGGTCGCTTATGAATTAGATAACGGCCAGCTGATACGCCTGACCTGGCCGGAGTTGGACAACCCGCCCCAGGCTCTGCCCACAAAACAGCCGCTGCTAACCGACGTATCTGCATTTGACCTGCGCTTCATGGACAACAGCGGCCAATGGCAAACACAGTGGCCGCCGCTCAACACCGATGCCAGCACTTATCTGGCGCAAGTGCCGCAAGCGGTGGAAATCAGCGTGACCTTGAAGGACTGGGGGCGCATCACCCGCCTCATCGAAGTGGCGGCCCAGCAATGAGAATACGGCGGCGCGCACCGGCTCCGATCAGACAGCGCGGCGTGGCGTTGCTGATCGCGCTGGTAATTATGGCAATTGCCGCCACTCTGTCTACCGGCATGATCTGGAATCGCGAACTGGATATACGCCGCACGGCCAATAGTATCCAGGGTGATCAGGCACTGGAATATGCCCTCGGTGCCGAAGCCTGGGCCGAGCAGATATTGCGACGCGATTATCTCTCCAATCAGAACAACACTAATCTGACACAAGACTGGGCTATGCAATTGCCACCATTGCCGGTAGCAGGCGGCTCCATCACCGGCCAGATGGAAGACCTGCAAGGCCTGTTCAATATCAACAATCTCGCCAGCAGCAATGTGCAAGAGTCAACAGCCGCCTTGGCGCAGTTTCAGCGCTTACTGATCGCGCTTAATCTGGATCCCGACATCGCTTATGGGGTATCGGATTGGGTTAATCCCGGGAACCAGCCGAATCCTAATTCGGACGGTGCAAAGGATGAGTTCTACTCCCAGCTCGCCCCACCGTACCTCACTGCGGAACAACCCATGGCCAGCATCAGCGAGCTGCTGTTGGTAAAAGGGATAACGCCGCAGATCTATGCTGCGCTCCTCCCCTATGTCTGCGTGTTGCCTTTGATACACCCAGGGTCGCAACCCGGCGCGCCCATGAGGTCAACGGCAATCAATATCAATACCGCACCGGCGCCGGTAATCGCATCACTGAATGCCGGAATCACCACCAGTGCCGCCGAGGCCGCGGTACAGACACGCCTGCAGCAGCCCTATCAATCGCTGAATGACCTGATACGGCTGCTGAACATCACCCCTGCCGTGGGTGTACCGACAAGCCTGACCAGCAGCTATTTCCAGCTGACGGCGCAAGCGAAGATTGGCGGCACCCAAATCACCCTGTACAGTTTGCTATATCGTATTTCCGGCGGCGCCACCATTGCCATCCGACGCACCTTTGGAACCGTGTGATGACCGAGACCTTGTTGTTGCGCATGCCTGATGCAGACCGGCCGGCGAGTTGGCTGGTGGTGGATGCTTTCGGCAACCGCATGGGCCAGGCCCAGACGGGTACGCTTAGGGAAGCTGCGCCGTTGGCCACGGGTCGTCGCCTGCGGGTGTGTGTGCCCGGTTCCGCCGTCATGCTGCTGCACGCGGACATCCCCAGCAACAATGCGCTAAAAATCCTGCAGGCGGCGCCTTTCGCCCTGGAGGACAGGCTCGCGGAGGATGTGGACACGCTGCACTTCGCCGTGGGTGCACGCGAAGCACATGGCTATCCGGTGGCCGTGGTAACGCGCGCGCGCATGCGGCAATGGTTGAATGATCTCGCGGCGGTTGGTCTGGCCCCGGCAGAATTGCTACCGGATGTGCTGGCGCTGCCGGTGCGTGCACACACCCTGGTATTGGCGCCGGATGACCGGCAAATGCTGGCACGCTTTTCCGACGGAGTTGCTGTCATCGCGGAAACTTCGCTGATGCCGCTCATGATAGAACGCCATCTGTCCGTGCTGCCCGCAACCGAAACTTGCACCCATGCTTTGGTGTATGCCTCCGATGAGACGCTGGCACCAGAAATTCATAACATGCTCGCGGTCCTGCGGCTGGAAACCACGTACCGCCCCTTGAATGACGGCGCTATCGCACTCATGGCAACAACGGCCCGGGACTTCCGAGCGATAAACCTGTTGCAAGGGGAATTTGGGCCGCGCGGCGGTGCCATGGAATATTGGCGCCGCTGGCGCAGTGCGGCGGGGCTGTTAGCCGCGCTGTGCGCGGTGTTCATCGTGCAGCAGGCGGTGGGCGAGTTCAGGCTCCGGCATGAAGCAACCAAGCTGGATAGCCAAGTAGCGGCGTTATTCCATCAAGCCTTGCCGAATGTGACACACATGGTGGACCCGCAGGCACAGATGCAGCAGCGTCTTAATCAGCTTACGGGCGGCGGTGCGAACTCTGCAGGACTCCTGGTTATGCTCATGGCCGTGGGTGCTGCGCTGCAATCACAAAGCAACGTGCAACTCCAGAGTTTCAGCTATCACGATGGCAGTCTGCGGCTCCAGGTCCAGGCCGGCAGCATTGATGCGCTTGACGCCATGAAAAGCCTGCTCGCAAAAAATTCCGCCTTTCACGTAGACATGGATTCGATCAGTAGCAGCGCTGGCCAGACCACAGGCCGACTAACTCTCAGCGAAGGTAACAGTGGATGAACGCTCTACACCAGTTGCGTCAGTGGTTCATGGGACTGGAAAGGCGCGAACGCCTGGTACTCGGTAGCGGCGGTGTAATCCTATTTCTGGTTATCATTTATGCGGGTATCGTCAGCCCCTATTCCAGCCATCGGCAGGCTCTCAAGGCCCAGGTGCAGCAACAGATCGCGTTGCTGGCATGGATGCGGCCGGCGGCTACCCGGATTGAGTCCCTGCGAGGTACGCGACCTGGGGCTTTGCCGGGTGGCTCGCTGCTCAGCGTCGTGAATAGCAGTGTCGCAGGAGCTGGGCTGGGTAATGCTTTGCAACAGGCACAACAAGCCAGTGATGGATCGGTGCGCGCTCAATTCAGCGGCGCTGACTTTGACAGTCTGGTGCGCTGGCTGGACACATTGCATAGGAACTATGGCGTGGCGCCGGCCGATATGAGCGTGACACATGGCTCCGGGCCAGGGTTGGTGAACGTCAATCTTAAGTTGCAAGGTGCCGCGCCATGAGCTGGCGCATAGTGCGCTGGTGGCTGGCAGGACTCACTGTCTATGTCATTTTTCTGCTGGCCACGTTTCCCGCCGCCTACGCTCTAGCCTTGCTCCAGAAGCGCTTGCCGGATGTGCAATTGGCAAATGTCAGTGGCAACATCTGGTCAGGCGCTGCCCAGGAATTTGCCCTGCACGGCCAATCCTGGGGTGCGCTCCAATGGCATTTTGACTGGCGCGCGCCGTTTGTTGGTCGCTTAGGCTACCGCTTGCAGCTGCAGGGGTCCGACATGACGCTCCAGGGGCGGGTGGCGGGTAGCCAAGACAAGCTGTTCCTGGAGGATGTGCGAGGTCACTTGCCCATCAGCCGGCTGGATCCGTGGTTGCCCCTGCCGGCTGGCAGTGTGACCGGCAAGCTTGATCTGCATTTGAACCAGGTGCTGCTGGTCAAACTGCAGCCTGAACGTGCCGCCGGCATTGTGAATTTCACCGGTGTCAGTCTCAGCTGGCCCCAGGCCCTGACCCTGGGAAACTACCAACTGAAATTGCAAACCCAGGCCCAAAACGGCATCCATGGCAGTTTCGTGGATACCGGCGGACCGCTGGTTTTGCAGGGCACCGTTGATCTGGGATCAAATGGGCATTATCGGATCAGTGGCACGCTGACGAGCCGCGACCCAGACAACACGGCCTTGAATACTTTACTGGGGGATTTGCCTGCGGATGGATCGGGACATCACCCGTTTCATTTCACCGGTCAATGGTAAGCTGATATCTGAAATTAATTTAATTTACTTTTCAATAGGTTACAGCGATATCTTCCCATGTTTCAATAAGATTAATCAGTACCCTCCACCACGTTAAGTGAGCTTGGGTGGGGGGGGGTCCGTAACCACCCGAGCAACCTGCGGCGTTCGCCACGACGTTCAATCCATACCGTTTTATGGTCAAATTCAATTCATGAAACCGGAAACCGTCATGCTCCCGGCACCCACCGGAATATTCGGCGCTCTGCAGGAGCAGCTGGCCGGCGTAATTGGCCAGGATTTCTTTCGGCAACTGGTTCGTCATCTCGCCGTGGCCCTGGACGTGGAGTACGCCTTTGTCACTGCGCGCAAACCGCAGGATTCCAATCGCCTGCTGCTAGTGGCCGGCTGGCATGTGAATCGCGCCGCGACAGGCGGCAATGAATTTCTGATCGATGACACCCCTGCGGAACGTACCCTGCTGGAGGGGCAATTGTGGTGCGAGGATGAAACCGCTGCTGCCTATCCCAAGGATCGCTGGCTGCGTAAACACGGTATCCAGGCTTACTGTGCTGTGGCGATTCCCGGTCTGGATGGCCGCGCGCTCGGTCATCTGGGCATCATGTCACGGCAAGCCTTCCAGGCCAGTGATGAGCTGTTTGCCGCGCTGCACGCATTGGCGCTGCGCGCCGCCGCAGAATTGCGCCGCCGGCATCTGGATGATATCCAGCGCCTGGCCGCAATCAAGTTTGCTGCCAGTTTCCGCATTAGCTCCGGCATTCTCGGTGCACTGGATATGGAGAATGAGCTGTGCACCGACGTTAATCCAGCCGTAGAACGTCTGCTGGGTTACAGTCCTGCGGAAATGATCGGCTGCAACATGCGCGATTTGGGCCTATGGGTAAATCCGCAGGCTTGGGATGATATTCTTCAGGAACTCAAGGCCGGCGGGCGCATTGTCGACTATGACATCGAGTTGCGCACCCACACGGGCGAAGTCCGCCACGGTAATTTATGCGCTGAGACGACGGAGTTTGATCAGCGGCGGTACGCACTTTACAGTATCGTGGATGACACCGATTACCGCACGGCAGTAGATAACCTGCATGCAAAAGATTCGATTTATCGAACATTGCTCAATGCCGAACAGAATCCCATTCTTTTGTTTGCAATCGACAAGGACGGACAACCATCCGGTACTTTTATCGAAAGCAACGATGCGGCCAGTCGATCCCTGGGTTATACGCTTGATGAGTTCCGCAGGCTCGCGCCGACCAATCTAAACCAGACCAAAATCTGGCATGACATCGGGCGTGAATTAATCAGCAGGCATTCGGCTGCGTTTCAAATTATTTTGAATTGCAAATCTGGTGCCACGTTGAACTGCCAAGTTCATGCCTGGCTAGTCACTTCAGCCGGAACCCAAGCAGTCATGCTTCTGTGCCGTGATTTAAATCAATTCAAACCGAATGCCGGCAATATTGAGGAGATGGAAAGCAGCTACCGTTCCATGTTTGAACACGCTCTCGAAGGAATCTATGAATGTGAAATCGATGGCCGCTTAACAGATGCCAACCCGGCTCTCGCGCGCATTCTTGGTTACGATACACCGGCAGAAATGATTGCCAGTGGACTCAACATTGTTTCGCGCGTCTACGTGCGTCCGGAACAACGTGCCGAATTGCTGCGGCGCCTCGAGCAATACGGGCATTATGCTAATCAGGAATTCCAGGTATTCCGTCGAGACGGCACTACTATCTGGGTCTGTGACAATGCGCGCGCAGTCAAGGATTCCAATGGACAGGTAATACACTACGCAGGCACTTTGCAGGACATCACTGCGCGCAAACGCGCAGAAGAGGCGCTGGTACGCTCGGAGGAAAAATACCGGACTTTGGTGGATATGAGCCAGGATGGCGTATTTTTAAGCCAGGGCGGCAAGTATGTATACGTTAACCGGGCCTTCGCTTATATGTTGAGCTACGAGCCCGAAGAGATAACCGGTCTGCCTATTACCGATATTGTGCTTGCATCCAATGGTAAGTTGGCCGAGCAAATCATTTCCGATACTGTCAGCCACCGCGCCATCGAACCCCATGAGATGCACTTGCGCTGCAAGGATGTTACTAATCAGGTGACCGCTTCCGTGACCGTCAGCCGGATTTCCTGGCGTGGGCGTCCGGCCACCATGGGCACGGTACGCGACATCACTGAGCACAAGAAAGCTGAACAGGAATTGGTGCATAGCGCTTACCATGATGCGCTCACTGGCCTGCCTAACCGCAATTTCTTCATGGATCGCCTCAGCCAGGCCCTGGAACATGGCGGCAAACGCGAAAATGACCGCTTCGCGGTCCTGTTTCTGGATCTGGATCGGTTCAAGCTGATCAACGATAGCCTGGGGCACAGTTTTGGCGATCGTCTATTGGTTTCCATCACCAAGCGGCTGCGCACCTGCCTGCGACCCAATGACCTGATCGCCCGCCACGGAGGGGACGAGTTCACTATCCTGTTGGAACGTCTGCAGGGTCTGGATGAGGCCACGGTGGCAGCGGATCGCATTCATGAAGAGCTGGCACGCGCATTCAGTGTTAATGGCCATGATGTATTTACCACTGCCAGCATCGGCATTGTTATCAGCGCACCCCACTATCAACACCCCGATGAATTATTACGTGATGCCGACACTGCAATGTATCGTGCTAAGGCGGCCGGTAAGTCCGGGTATGTGGTGTTTGACGACGCGATGCATGAGCAGGTTAAGGCCAATCTCAAGCTGGAAACCGAATTGCGCCATGCCCTACAGCGCAGCGAATTCCGTGTTTATTACCAGCCAGTAATGGAGCTCGCCACCGGGCGCCTCACCGGTTTCGAAGCGCTGGTGCGCTGGGCACATCCGGAACGTGGATTAGTGGCACCGGAACACTTTTTGGCGGTAGCCGAGGAAACCGGTCTCATCATTCCGCTGGGCTGGTGGGTAATGGAAACCGCCTGTGCGCAACTGGCCAGCTGGCGCAAACGCCATAAGCATCTCGCCGACAGTATTTTCGTAAGCGTCAATATTGCAAACCGCCAGTTCGCCCACTGGGTATTGCCACAGCGCGTGGCACGGGTTTTGGACATGACGGGCATATCTGCCAAGAATCTGTGCCTGGAAATCACCGAAACGGTCTTCATGGATAATCCAGAACTGGCGGTTGAAACCATCAGTCGCCTCAGGACCATCGGCGTCAATCTGCAAATGGATGATTTTGGCACCGGATATTCGTCCCTGAGTGCTTTGCGAACCTTTAAACTGGACACGCTCAAGATTGATCGCTCTTTTATCAAAGGCATTGAGCATAATCGCAGCGACCGCGCGATTGTGCGTACTATCAATGTACTTGCAGCCGATCTCGGCATGGATGTGGTGGCCGAAGGCATCGAAAATTCACGCCAGCTTGAATTGCTTCGCGCCTTGGGGTGTCGCAGGGGCCAGGGGTACTATTTTTCAAAGCCATTTTCAGAGAACGAAGTAGAACGTTACCTGGCGGCGCTGGCACCACCGAAAGGTTAAAAGCGGGGCCCGATCTGCGCACGAGGAATGGCGCGCCCACGCGCGATAAGATAAAGCTTGCTAGCTATTCGAATCACAGGACCGTCGTCAAGGCCAGCAGCCATTTCGGCCAATGCATGCCGGTTATGCCCATCACTACCAAGACGACGGTAAACAGAACTGCCAGGCTGAATACTAAGCGGACCAAGAATCGGGTTTGCCCGCCCGCCGTTTCATTTGAAGACATAATGCTCAGCTATACCGTGATTTTCAGGAAATGGCTTGGCGGAACCCCTGCTCTGCAAACAGGGATAAACCAAATGAATTGGTCGGGGCGAGAGGATTTGAACCTCCGACCACTTGCACCCCATGCAAGTGCGCTACCAGGCTGCGCTACGCCCCGAATGTTACCGGCCGTGGAATACGCCATTTGGCGCCAGCTGCCATGATACCTGATGGCTGGGATACGCGGAATCTATGCGGCGTGTGCTGAAAATCTCAGCGCTTAAGGGTTTGCAGCAGTTCTTCCAGTTCCACCCGCAGCTGGTGAACGATCTGCTGGCTTTGGGAGACATCCTGTTTGGCAGTATCGCTGGAGAGCTGCTGGCGCGCACCGCCGATGGTGAAGCCCTGCTCATAGAGCAAACTGCGGATCTGGCGGATGACCAGCACATCATGACGCTGGTAGTAGCGGCGATTGCCGCGGCGTTTGACCGGCTTGAGCTGGGGGAACTCCTGCTCCCAATAGCGCAGCACATGCGGCTTAACGCCGCAAAGATCGCTGACTTCGCCGATGGTGAAGTAGCGCTTACCCGGGATCGGCGGGAGCTCGCTATTATTCCCGGCTTCCAGCATAAGCCTCTACCCGCGCTTTGAGCTTCTGTCCCGGACGGAAGGTGACCACCCGCCGGGCGCTAATTGGGATTTCCTCTCCGGTCTTCGGGTTGCGCCCGGGCCGCTGGTTTTTGCTCCGGAGGTCGAAATTTCCGAAGCCCGAAAGCTTGACCTGTTGCCCCTCGGCCAAGGCAAGGCGGACTTCCTCGAAAAAGAGGTCCACCAATTCCTTTGCCTCCCGCTTGTTGAGCCCCAGTTCCTCAAACAAGGCCTCGGCCATTTCCGCCTTGGTCAGTGCCATGTTCAGTCTCTTATTGTTGCACCCAATTTGAGCCGAAGTCGCTCGATGATTTTGGACATAACTGTATCGGCGGCTTCATCTGTTAGGGTGCGCGAAGAGTCTTGTAAAATCAAGCCTAAAGCAACACTTTTTCGTCCAGAATCTATGCCGGGTCCGCGGTATATGTCAAATACGCGTACTTCTTGGAGCACGCTGGCTGCTGCCGCGATCACACAAGCCTGAAGCGCAGCTGCTGTGACGCTTTCAGGCACTATCACAGCGATATCACGGCGTACGGCTGGGTAACGGGAGATCGGCGCAAAAACCGGCACTGCACGCGCTGTGGCGAACGCCTGACGGTCCAGTTCGAAGAGGATTGCCGGTGACGGCAGATGCAGCTGCTGCACGAGCCTAGGATGCAACTCCCCCAGCCAGCCCAACCGGTGTTCGCCTAGGCAAATCGCGGCACTCCTGCCCGGATGCAAGGCCGGGTGAGTGGCGACCTCAAAACCAGGGGGTGGATTTCCCTGGGCAAACAATGCCTGTACATCCGACTTCATATCCTCAAAGGCGACGGCTCTTCCTGGTATTCCCCACTGTTCCGGTTCCACCCGGCCATAGGCCAGCCCGGCAATGCAGTCTTCTTCTTTAATATCATTATCTTGCATGGAATACTTACGACCAAACTCGAAGATTCTTGCGCGCTCTTGTTGACGGTTGAGGTTGTAACGCAGGGTCTGTAGGAGTCCCGGCCACAGGGAACGGCGCAACTGCGCCATTTCGGCGGAAATGGGATTTTCCAGTTCGACCGCAATTCCGTCCCCAGCCAGCCAAGTATCTAACTGCTGCGGCACGAAACTGTAGGTAATCACCTCCGAATAACCCCGTTGCACCAAGATTTCCCGCAACCGGCTGGGACTGAAGCGCTGTTCATCGGCTTGACCGGGCTGTACCACGGCGATCAGGGGGGTCGCGGGGATGCGGTCAAATCCCCGCATGCGCCCTACTTCCTCGATGAGGTCCTCTTCCCGGCTGATATCGAAGCGATAGCTGGGTGGAATAATCTGCCAACCTCCCGCTACGGTTTTCAGTTTCATCGCTAGACGTCGCAGGATGCTCGCGACCTCCCGCTCAGGGATGGCTATCCCCAGGATTTCAGTGAGCCGCTCCCGACGCAATAGCACCGGATGAGATTTGGGTATCCCCCCTGCGACACGCGTTTCCACCAACGGTCCCGGAAGACCGCCGGCTATGTCCAACAACAAGGCGGTGGCACGCTCGAGGGCGCGACGCGGCAGTGCGGGATCTACTCCCCGCTCAAACCGGTGCGCAGCCTCGCTAGACAGACCGAAGCGGCGTGCCCTGCCCGCGACGGCTTGGGGCATAAAGAACGCACTTTCGATAAAGATGTCCACGGTGTCGTCAGTGACACCCGAATCTTCACCACCCATGATGCCGGCCAGTGCTTTGGCCTTGTCGTGATCGGCAATGACCAGCACATCCTTTGACAGCGTGATGCGGCGCCCATCCAGCAAGGTGAGTGGTTCTCCCTCCCGTGCCCAGCGCACCACAATGCCGCCTTCAAGGTGTCGCAAATCGAAAGCATGCAGGGGTTGGCCCAATTCCAGCATCACATAGTTAGTGACATCGACTACCGGGTGAATCGGGCGCAAGCCTGCCCGCCGCAGCCGCTCGGTTAGCCATAACGGACTGGTGACGCTTGTTCGCAGGCCTTGAATTATCCGCCCCGAATATAATGGACAGCCGGCGCTTGCTTTGAGCGCGACTGGCAGCCGATCCGCACAGCGTGGCCTGATGGCAGCAATGCGCGGCACCTTCACGTGCAGGCGATTGATGGCGGCCACTTCCCGTGCGAGCCCAGCCACACTCAGGCAATCGCCGCGATTGGGCGTTAATTTGATATCCAGCACTGCGTCCGGTAGATTCAGATACTCGGCCATGGATTTGCCTACCGGCGCGTCAGTTGGCAGCGCCATGAGGCCTGAAGAATCTTCGGCCAGGCCCAGTTCTTTCGCGGAACACAACATGCCCTGGGATTCCACACCACGCAGTGTGACGGCTTTTACCTTGAGGCCGTTCGGTAGCGCTGCTCCAGGCAGCGCCAGCGGCGCACGCATGCCGACCCGCACATTGGGCGCACCGCAAACAACCTGGAGTTTTTGCTTGCCGCTGTTTACGACACAGACTTTGAGTTTGTCCGCATTAGGGTGCGGAATCATCTCCAGTACCTCACCCACCACCACATGGTTGAAGGTTGGCAGGCAGGGACTGATGGATTCGACTTCCAAACCCGCAAGTGTGAGTTGATCAGCAAGGTGCTGTACGTCCAGCTTGGGGTTCGCCCACTCACGTAGCCAGTGTTCGCTGATTTTCATAGGTACGCCGGATGCTCAGCGGAATTGCGCGAGAAAGCGCAAATCATTTTCGAAAAACAAACGCAGGTCATTGACCCCATAGCGCAGCATGGTGAGCCGTTCCACACCCATACCGAACGCATAACCGGTCCATCGTTCGCTGTCGATGCCGAGGTGCGCGAATACTTGCGGATGTACCATTCCACAGCCCAGCACTTCCAGCCAACCGGTGCTGCCGCACACGCGACAACCGCTGCCGCGGCAGATGACGCATTCCACATCCATTTCCGCTGAAGGTTCAGTAAATGGAAAATACGATGGCCGGAAGCGTATCTTGAGAGGCGCTTCAAAAAAAGCCCGGATAAAATCCGCAAGTATGCCTTTCAGGTGGGCCATGCTCACGCTTTCGTCTATCAACAGGCCTTCTACCTGATGAAACATCGGGGTATGGGTGAGGTCGGAATCACAGCGGTACACGCGTCCCGGCGCGATGATGCGTAACGGCGGTTTGCATCCCTGCATGACGCGCACTTGTACCGGCGAGGTATGGGTGCGCAGCAGTTTTCCGTTCTTGAGGTAGAAGGTGTCGAGCATGGCTCGCGCCGGATGATCCGGCGTAAAGTTAAGCGCCTCAAAATTATGAAAATCGTCTTCGACTTCCGGGCCCTCGGCCACTTTGAAGCCGGCGGCGTGGAAGATACTCTCGATACGTTCGAGACTCCGGGTAATCGGGTGAATGCTGCCGGGCTGTTGGCCACGGCCGGGCAAGCTCACATCCACGGCCTGGCCGGCCAACTGAGCATTGAGTGCAGCTTGTTCCAGTATCGCTTGACGCGCATCAAAGGCCGCACTGATTTCGTTTTTGACACGATTGATGTGCTGCCCGGCTTTACGCCGTTCATCGGCCGGCAGGTTGCCGAGGGATTTTAGCTGTGCGGTGACGAGACCCTTTTTGCCGAGATAGTGGACCCGCAGTTCTGCAAGCGCCGCCAGTGTATCGCTGGCAACCATGCCGGCCGCGGCTTCCTCAATGAGTGTATCCGGGTGTTTCACTCTGGCTCCCATGCACACTGTCACTCAAAATAAAGAGGGGAAAGGCAGTTTTGCCTTTCCCCTCACCCGCTCACCGTCTGTGTGGTGGGCCCATGCCCGTACCTAAATTAGAGCAGACTGGCTTTGGCTTTTTCGACGAGTGCGGAGAAGGCGGCCTTGTCAAATACGGCGATATCGGCAAGCACCTTGCGATCAAGCTCGATCTGCGCCTGTTTAAGCCCGTTCATGAAACGGCTGTAGGACAAGCCGTTCAAACGCGCCGCAGCATTGATACGCGCCACCCACAGGGCGCGGAACTGGCGCTTGCGGTCGCGACGGTCGCGGAAAGCATATTGTCCCGCTTTCATCACCGCCTGTTTGGCGGCCTTGATGGTCTTGCGGCGGGCATTATAGTAGCCCTTGGCCTTGCCAAGCGTTTTCTTGTGCTTGGCGCGGCTGGTAACGGAACGTTTAACGCGTGCCATGTTTTTATCCTCCCCTTACGACCATGGCAGCATCTGCTTCACGCGGTCGTGGTCTTGAGCGACCACCATATCACCGCCGCGAAGCTGACGCTTGCGTTTGGAACTTTTCTTGGTGAGGATGTGGCGCTTATGTGAATTGCCACGCTTATACTTACCGCTGGCGGTGGCGCGAAAGCGCTTGGCCGCGGCACGCTTGGTTTTCAACTTCGGCATTGCCGTAACTCCTTGGTTGCATTTTCATAAGGCTTGGCCCCGCTTACGCGGCGTTCTTTGAGTTGCCAAGCGATGGAACAGCGGACTGTTCCACTTTTTATTTAAGCCCTTCTTGGGACTTATTTTCTCTTGGGTGACAACACCATTACGAGCTGTCGGCCTTCGAGTCTGGGATACTGTTCCACCTGCGCCTGCTCATTGAGATCGCCCTTGATGCGCTCGATGAGTCCGGTACCCAGTTCCTGGTGGAGCATTTCACGACCGCGGAAACGTACCGTCACCTTGGCCTTGTCGCCTTCTGACAGGAAGCGTGTCAGATTGCGAAGTTTTATCTTGTAGTCGCCCTCATCCGTGGTTGGGCGGAATTTCACTTCCTTGACCTGGATCTGTTTTTGCTTCTTGCGTGCGGTTTGCAGTTTCTTGTTCTGCTCAAATAGATACTTGCCGTAATCCATCACCCGGCATACCGGCGGCTCCGCCGTTGGTGACACTTCCACGAGATCCACCCCCGCCTCCTGGGCGTACTGAATGGCTTCGCGTGTATTCATGATGCCGATCTGCTGGTCGCTCGGGCCGATGACCCGAACCTTGGGCGCCGTGATCTCCCCGTTGCGCCGGGCGCGCTTTTCAGAACTGATTAGATGATCCTCCAAAAATAAACCTGAACCCGCCTGGGCGTGAATCCATACTGGCGGCGTTCAGGCTGACACTCCGCAGTTGTTGACTTCGGCGACGAGTCGCTGGGCGAAGACCTCGATGCTGAGGTTTCCCAGATCCTTGCCGTCCCGGGTACGCACCGCCACGGAACCTGTTTCCTGCTCCCGGTCGCCCACTACCAAGAGGTAGGGTACGCGCTGGAGCGTATGTTCGCGGATTTTAAAGCCGATCTTCTCGTTTCTCAAGTCCGAATCGGCCCGAAGCCCCTGATTTTTCAGGGTTTCGGCCGTTTGATGTGCAAACTCCGCCTGCCGATCAGTAATCGTGAGCACCACCGCCTGCAACGGCGCCAGCCAGGCGGGGAACCGGCCGGCATGATGTTCAATCAGAATTCCGAGGAAGCGCTCCATGGAGCCCACGATGGCCCGGTGCAACATCACCGGCACGTACTTGGCGCCATCTTCTCCGACGTACTCGGCCCCCAGGCGCCCGGGCATCGAAAAGTCCACCTGCATGGTACCGACCTGCCAGGTACGGCCGATGGCATCCTGCATGTGATACTCGATTTTGGGACCGTAAAAAGCACCCTCACCCGGCAATTCCTGCCATTCTACCCCGCAAACACGCAGAGCCCCGCGCAAAGCGGCCTCGGCCTTGTCCCAGACCTCGTCTGAGCCAAGGCGTTTGTCCGGACTCGGGCGCAGAGCGATTTTCAAACGGATGTCGCTGAACCCAAAATCGCCATAAACCTGCATCGCCTGGCGGTGGAAAGCCACCACCTCGCCCTCAATCTGATCTTCAGTGCAGAAAATGTGGCCGTCGTCCTGTACGAAGCCACGCACCCGCATCAGGCCGTGCAAGGCGCCGGATGGCTCGTTGCGGGTGCAGGAACCGAACTCCCCGTAACGAATCGGCAACTCCCGGTAGCTGTGCAGGCCGTGGTTATACGTCAGCACATGGCCCGGGCAATTCATGGGCTTGATCGCGTAGTCACGATTCTCCGACGCGGTCGTGAACATGCTCTCCCGATAGTTCTGCCAGTGGCCGGTCTTCTCCCACAGGCTCTTGTCGAGAATCTGCGGGCAGCGAATTTCGCGGTAGTCGTTGGCGCGATAGACACGGCGCAAGTACTGCTCTACCACCTGCCAGATGGTCCAGCCCTTGGCGTGCCAAAACACCAAGCCGGGCGCCTCTTCCTGCATGTGAAACAGGTCCAGCTCGCGGCCAAGGCGCCGGTGATCGCGTTTCTCCGCCTCTTCGATGCGCGTCAGATACGCCTGCAAGGATTTCTTATCGGTCCAGGCGGTGCCATAAATGCGTTGCAGCATTTCGTTCCTGGAGTCGCCCCGCCAATAAGCGCCGGCTACTTTGGTGAGATGAAATGCCTTGAGCTTGCCGGTGGAGGGTACGTGGGGTCCACGACAAAGATCGATGAAATCACCCTGGCGATAAAGAGAGATTTCCTGATCGGCGGGAATGCTTGCAATGATTTCCGCTTTGTACTTCTCGTCCATGTTCCGAAAAAACTTCACGGCCTCATCACGGGGCATGACAGTGCGGTTCACCGGCTGATCCAGGGCCGCCAGCTCTTCCATGCGCTTTTCAATGGCCGCCAAGTCTGCCTGGGTGAATGGCCGCTTATAGGCGAAGTCATAATAGAAACCGTCTTCGATCACCGGACCGATGGTAACCTGGGCCTCGGGGAATAACTGCTTTACCGCCTGGGCCAGCAAGTGGGCGGTGGAATGACGGATAACCTGCAACCCGTCCGCATCACGCTCAGTAATGATGCTGAGCTTGGCATCTTGCGTGATGAGGTACGAGACATCTACCAGTTTGTCGTCCAGCTTGCCGGCGAGTGCGGCTTTCGCCAGACCTGGACCGATGCTGGCGGCCACTTCAGCCACGGTCAGCGGGTGATCAAACTTCTTCTGGGAACCGTCGGGAAGCGTGATTCTAGGCATCATCATGTCTCACAGTGGCGGCCGATACCAAGGGTCGCATGTATCCTGAAAGTGGTAGGCGCGATTGGACTCGAACCAACGACCCCCACCATGTCAAGGTGGTGCTCTAACCAGCTGAGCTACGCGCCTATGTAACCGCGAACGATACCCGAAGCAACCGGAGCGGGCAAGGTTTCAGCCGGTCTTGACATCCGGAAGCCCCAGGTCCACAGCCTGGATGCGGCGAATTTCATCCCGTAGTTGCGCGGCCCGTTCAAATTCCAGATCGCGGGCATGCTTGTGCATTTGTTGTTCCAGCTTCTTGATGTGCTGGAGCCGCTTCTGCGGGGACATGGCTTCATACTTTGCACGGTCCTCCGCCACTTTAAGGTAGGTAACACGCGCACCACCGGCGGCGCTTGAACGGGCTCCTTCCATGACATCCGCCACCGCCTTGAGGATGCCTCTGGGGGTGATGTCATGTTCCAAGTTGTAGGTTACTTGCCTGGCGCGACGGCGATTGGTCTCGCCCATGGCCCGTTCCATGGAACCGGTAACCCGCTCCGCGTAGAGGATGGCGCGGCCGTTGACGTGGCGCGCAGCCCGGCCGATGGTCTGGATGAGGGAGCCTTCAGATCTCAAAAAGCCTTCTTTATCCGCGTCCAGGATCGCCACCAACGATACTTCCGGTAAATCCAGCCCCTCACGCAGCAGATTGATGCCCACCAACACGTCGAACTCGCCCAGCCGCAGATCGCGGATGATCTCGGTGCGCTCTACGGTCTCGATATCGGAATGCAGATAACGCACACGCACGTCATGCTCGGCAAGGTATTCCGTCAGATCCTCCGCCATGCGTTTGGTCAGGGTGGTTACGAGCACGCGCTCATTGCGCGCCGAACACAAACGTACCTCCGAGAGCAGGTCATCCACTTGGGTGCGGGCGGGGCGCACTTCCACATCTGGATCCACCAAACCGGTCGGACGTACCACTTGCTCCACGGTCCTGTCGGACAGGCGTTTCTCATGGGGTCCCGGCGTGGCGGATACAAACATCACCTGCGGCGCCCGTGCTTCCCATTCCTCGAACTTGAGCGGGCGATTATCCAGTGCCGATGGCAGGCGAAATCCGTACTCCACAAGCGTTTCCTTTCGCGAGCGATCCCCGCGGTACATGCCGCCGAGTTGTGGGATGGTCACGTGGCTCTCGTCCACCACCAACATGGCATTCGATGGCAGATAATTGAACAGTGTGGGTGGCGGCTCACCGGCTTTACGGCCTGACAAATGCCGAGAATAATTTTCGATGCCACTGCAATATCCAACCTCCGCTATCATCTCGATGTCGAACAGCGTACGTTGTTCGAGCCGCTGCGCTTCCACGAGTTTATTGGCCTTCCTCAATTCTGCGAGCCGCGCTTTCAATTCGATCTTGATTTTGTCCACTGCTTCCAGTAGCGTCGCGCGTGGTGTGACGTAATGACTGCCGGGGAAAACCGTGAATCGCGGCACGGACCTCGAAACGGCGCCGGTAAGCGGATCGAACAGATTTAACGCCGTTACCTCATCGTCGAACAATTCCAGCCGTAACGCTTCGCCATCGGATTCCGCCGGAAAAATATCGATCGCTTCGCCACGCACACGGTACGTTCCGGGCGTGAGATCCAGTTCATTGCGGGTGTACTGCATTTCCGCCAGGCGTCTGAGAATATGCCGCTGATCGGCTTTATCACCGCGCGACAGGTGCAGCACCATGCTGAGATAGGCTTGCGGATCACCCAGGCCATAGATGGCCGATACCGTCGCCACGATTATGGTGTCCGGTCTCTCCAGCAGCGCCTTGGTGGCAGACAAGCGCATCTGTTCAATGTGAGCGTTGATTGAGGCGTCCTTCTCTATATAAGTATCCGAGGATGGTACATAGGCTTCGGGTTGGTAGTAGTCATAATATGAGACGAAATACTCCACGGCATTTTCCGGAAAGTAACTCTTGAATTCGCCGTAAAGCTGGGCTGCCAGGGTTTTGTTGGGTGCCATTACCAGCGTCGGTCTTTGCAGGTGCTGGATTACGTTCGCGACGGTAAAGGTTTTTCCGGAGCCGGTGACGCCCAACAATGTTTGCCGTGCCAAACCGCTGTGCAGTCCGTCGATGAGCGCAGCGATGGCTTCCGGTTGATCGCCGGCGGGGCGATAATCAGCCGTCAATTTGAATGCATCGCTCATTGGTAATTCCATTATGCTTTCCTTATTATGGTACCGTCTCCGCTTCCCGGGATGGAGTTTTCGGTGTCCACCGTACTTTCGAAGCGCGTTCAACGCCTGCAACCCTCGCCCACCCTGGCTGTCACCGCCCGTGCCGCTGCACTCAAGGCACAAGGCCAGGACATCATCGGCCTCGGGGCGGGCGAACCGGATTTCGATACGCCGGAGCACATAAAAGAAGCAGCGATACGCGCCATCCGCGCCGGCCAGACCAAATATACCGCCGTGGACGGAACGCCAGCCTTGAAGCGCGCGGTCATCGAAAAATTTCACCGCGACAACGGCCTTGATTACCAAGCCAATCAGATTCTGGTGTCCTGTGGGGGCAAACAGGGTTTTTTCAACCTCTGCCAAGCGCTACTCAACCCGGGCGACGAGACTATCATCCCCGCTCCTTATTGGGTGTCCTATCCGGAAATCGTGCAAATCACCGGTGCCACACCGGTAGTGGTATATGCCGGCCCGGAACAACGTTACAAACTGACACCGGCACAACTCGATCAGGCCATAACACCCCGCACGCGGCTTTTGGTCATCAACAGCCCTTCAAATCCCACCGGCATGGCCTATAGGCGTGCAGAGCTCTGCGCTTTCGCCGAGGTGCTGCAGAGCCATCCGCGAGTAATCATCGCCACCGATGACATGTATGAGCATTTTCAATGGAAGGATGGGCCATTTTGCAACATACTCATGGCCTGTCCTGAACTCTACGACCGCACCGTCGTGTTGAACGGCGTCTCCAAAACCTACGCCATGACCGGCTGGCGCATTGGCTTTGCGGGTGGTCCCGCTGATCTCATCAAGGCCATGACCAACGTACAGTCCCAGAGCACTTCAAATCCTGCGTCCATCTCACAGGCAGCAGCTGAAGCGGCGCTCACCGGCGATCAGCAGTGCGTACAGGCCATGTGCCGGGCTTACCAGCAGCGCCATCAGTTCGTATATGACGCTCTCAAGAGCATGCCTGGCGTGCGCGTGCTGCCTGCGGATGGCACCTTCTACTCGTTCCCGGATTTTTCCCAGGTGATCGCGCGCCGCGAACTCAAGGACGATAACGCTTTGAGTGAGCGCTTGTTGGTGGACGCGGGCATCGCAGTGGTGGCCGGTTCGTCCTTTGGCGCTCCGGGTCATCTGCGGCTGTCCTTCGCCACCAGCATGGAAAACCTGCAGACCGCCATGACGCGACTGAGCGCTTTTCTAGGCAAATAGTCCGGTTAAACGCGGTTTTCGGTTGACCCTCCGGGAGCCCTTCATTACCATATGCGCCCTTCCAAGCCGTTCCCCGGTAGCTCAGTTGGTAGAGCGACGGACTGTTAATCCGTTGGTCGCTGGTTCGAGTCCGGCCCGGGGAGCCATTATCTTCATGTGCCCAGGCCTCGCTGATGTGCGCTGCGCTAGGCTCCTGACCCTATTTCAAGAATGTATCTTTACAGGGCGGTGGCGCATCGCCAAATCCTGATAGGTTAAGAAGTTCTTCTTATGGCGCAAAAACCAAGTATCGCTATCGTTGTACTGAACTACAATTCTTCAGGCCACACGCTGCGCTGTATAGAATCCATACACAGGCAACTCCCCGGATTTTTTCAGCTTACCCTGATTGTCGTGGATAACAATTCCGCTCCAGTCGACAGGCAAAAACTAACAACGCTTTCCGGAGACAAAGTAAAGTTGATTTATTCCGGCATAAATCTCGGTTTTTCGGGTGGTATGATGCTCGGCGCCTTGAGCATGGAGGCCGATTATTATTTATTATTGAATAATGACTGCGAGCTGCAACGTGCCGCTTTATCCGCGCTGTGCGTATTCATGGAAACCCATGCAGACGTTGCTCTTTGCAGCGGAAGCATGTCCGACGCCAAAGGCCGCCCCCGGTCCAGTTTCAATTATTTCCCATCGCTGGCCTTAACGCTGTTTGGCAGCAGCCTTATGCGCCTATTGCATCCCGGGCGCTACCCCGATCGGCGCAAGTTGTATGCACAACCGCTCCCGGTTGATGTGGTAACAGGAGCCGCCATGTTTATACGTGGCACGGTGTTCAGGGAGCTGCATGGGCTGGATACCGGTTATTTCCTGTATTGCGAGGAAGAAGATTTTGCCATACGCGTGAGGAAAGCAGGCTGGAAAACTTACCATGTTCCGCAGTCGAAAATCATGCATATTGGCGGCGCCAGTTCAGCTGATCCCGCCATGCGTTCGGCACTGCAACGTGAATATTACATCAGCTTTTTACGCTATCTGCGTCAGCATCATGGAACGCTATATACATTGATCTTCCGATTCACTACTGCCTTAAAAGTACTGCGACGCGCACTGATGGGTAAAGCGCCTTATCGACTTGCCGGATTTGTATTAGGTGGCGCGCCGGAGAAGGAAAGTCTAAGGTATAAGCAAACGAGACGCGAATCATTAAGAATTTCTTAAAGGGCATAATGAACCATATGCCTCATAGATGACTATCCCTCGCCGTATTGCTGCTTTACCCAATCCTTATATTCGCCACTCATAATGGATTGCCACCAGCTTCTATTATTGAGGTACCATTCGACGGTTTCACGTAGCCCGCTCTCAAACTTGTGCACCGGCCGGTAACCGAGCTCAGAGGTAAGCTTTCCGGAGTTAATGGCGTAGCGCCGATCATGCCCAGGTCGATCAGGCACGAACTGAATCAGACGTTGATGAGGTGCAAATTCCGGATTTAATTCATCCATAATCTCGCAGAGCGCACTAACCACCTGCAGATTTGTACGTTCGTTGTTGTCGCCGATATTGTAGCTACACCCAGGTTGCCCGTTTTCCAGAATCAATTCAATGCCGCGACAATGATCTGTCACATGCAGCCAGTCGCGGACATTTTTTCCGTCCCCGTAAATTGGCAAAGGTTCACGGTGCAACAGATTAATGATGCACAGTGGTATGAGCTTTTCGGGAAACTGATAGGGGCCGTAGTTATTGGAGCAGTTGCTGAGGGTGGTATTGAGGCCATAGGTTTGCCGGTAGGCCCTGACCAGATGATCGGAAGCGGCTTTGCTCGCCGCATACGGCGAATTGGGTGAGTATGGTGTTATTTCAGTGAACGACTGGCCCCCAATTCCGAGGCTCCCGTAAACTTCATCGGTAGACACGTGATGAAAGCGGTGATGGGGCATGCTACCGCCGGCCTCCAACCACACTTGACGTGCGGCCTTGAGGAGCGTGTGAGTACCCAGGATATTGGTTTCAATAAAGACATCGGGACCTAGAATCGAACGGTCCACATGCGATTCGGCGGCGAAGTGGACAATGGTGTCGAGACGTTCTTCGCGCAACAATCGCTCCACCAGCTTCTGGTCTCGTATGTTGCCGTGCACGAAACGAAATGTGTCGCGCACCTCCAGTGAGCTCAGGCTGGCGTGATTGCCGGCATAAGTGAGCGCATCCAGCACCACGACACGATCTTGCGGATGATGCGCTAGCCAATAATGCACGAAGTTTGCGCCAATGAAACCGGCACCGCCCGTTACCAGTATGCTACGCATGCGCGAGTTCCTTCAGCATCAGCCGCAGGTTCGCGCGCCAATGAACGGGCATAAAACCGGTAATTTTGATCGTTTCTTGCTTATCCAGCACGCTATATGCGGGTCGTCGTGCCGGCAAGGGATATGCTTCGCTGGAGACCGGCATGATCGGAGTAGCACGAGCGAGAAGTCCCAGAGCCAGGGCTTCTTCCTCGATCGCCACGGCGAAATCATACCAACTCGCCACGCCTGCATCACTCCAGTGTAAAATTCCGCGCAGCTGAGCTAGTGAAGCCACCCTCCATATTAACTGCGCCAGTGACACAGCCCAGGTCGGTGTGCCAACCTGGTCGGCAATCACCGCCAGTTCATTTTTCTCTTGCATTAAACGTAACATGGTTTTGACAAAATTATGTCCCTCGGCAGCATATAGCCACCCCGTGCGGATAATAATCGCTGCCTCTCCCAGTATGCTTTGCACCCGGTCCTCGCCTTCGGACTTGCTGGCACCGTAGACTCCCAGGGGATTGCGTTGATCGGTCACAATGTAGGGGCGTGATTTCGCACCATCGAAAACAAAATCAGTCGAAATATGAATAAGTCGTGCGCCCTGCTCACGGCAGCTTCTGGCCAAGAGTTCTGCCCCGCGCGCATTGACAGCAAACGCTTCGTCAGGCTCGGATTCGGCCCGGTCCACTGCTGTGTAAGCAGCTGCATTGATGACCAGGTCAGGTGTCAGCGCATGTATGGTTTCCGCGACACTTACAAAATCGGTGATATTCATGTCCTTGTCGCGATTATTTAGGACGTATTCCTGGGGCGCAGTTTTTATCAGGGAACGACCCAGTTGTCCGGCCGCTCCGGTAATCAACACCTTCATGGATAAGTTTCCGCATCACGCAAGGGCAAACCAGCCCGGTCCTTGTCACTTAGCAATGGAGCTTCCCCCGTCAGCAACGGCCAATGGATATCGATATCCGGATCATTCCAGGCCACCGTGCGCTCATGCGCTGGCGCGTAGAAGTCCGTGCATTTATACACGAACTCAGCTGTATTGCTGGTCACATAAAAGCCATGCGCAAATCCCGGCGGTACCCACAATTGCCGCCGATTCTCGCTCGACAGCGTTGTACCCAGCCATTTGCCGAAACTGACTGAACTGCGGCGCAGATCCACCACGACGTCGAAAACTTCCCCCGCGACCACGCGCACCAGTTTTCCTTGGGGCTGCCTTATCTGGTAATGCAAGCCGCGCAATGTTCCCTGCCGCGTGTGACTGTGGTTTTCCTGCACAAATTCCAGTATAAGTCCCGCCTGTGCGAATTTGCGCGTCTCCCAAGTCTCCATGAAGAATCCGCGCTGGTCCCCAAAAACCTGTGGTTCAATCAATATGACATCAGGAAGCGGGGTGGGCAGGAATTTCATTCCGGATTCCTGCTGTTGATAAGTTGCAGAAGGTATTCGCCGTAAGCCGACTTGCGCAGCGGTTCGGCCAACCTTTGCACCTGCTCGGCATCAATGAATTTTTTGAGGTAGGCGATTTCTTCAGGACAGGCAATCTTGAGGCCCTGACGGTTTTCGATTGTTTCAATGAAATTCGCCGCCTGCATAAGCGATTCATGGGTTCCCGTATCTAGCCACGCGGTACCCCTGCCTAGCACCTCTACATGCAGTTGGTTGCGTTGCAGGTATGCACGGTTGACATCGGTGATCTCAAGTTCACCGCGTATGGAAGGGCGTATGCTTTTTGCGATATTGACCACCTGATTATCGTAAAAATACAACCCGGTGATAGCGTAACGTGATTTCGGGTTGCTGGGTTTCTCTTCAATGTCCATGGCATTTCCAGAACCATCAAAGTGGATTACGCCGTAGCGTTCGGGATCTTTAACGTAATACGCAAAGATAGTCGCACCTTGATGACGGTTGGTGGCATGCTGCAACTGCGCCGACATCCCCTGCCCGTAAAAGATGTTATCTCCCAATGCCAGCGCCACAGAATCCCGGGCGATATGCTGCTCACCAATGATGAAGGCTTGGGCCAATCCTTCCGGCTTCGGTTGGGGCGCGTAGTTGAAGGCCATACCCCATTGACTGCCGTCACCCAGTAAATCCCGGAAACGCGGCAAATCCTGTGGCGTTGTAATAACCAGGATTTCCCGGATGCCCGCCAGCATGAGCACGGACAGGGGGTAATAGATCATCGGTTTGTCGTATACCGGCAAAAGTTGTTTGCTGATGGCGCGCGTGATGGGATAAAGACGCGTACCGGACCCGCCTGCCAGGATGATGCCCTTGTAGTTCATGGTTCATGCCTTTCGAAGCCCGTTTGCTCTGCATGCTTCTGATAGTGTGAATAATGCCGCACGCGATTCATCTCATTCCGCGACCAGCTTGAGTCCTGTAATCCCGATGAGAATCAACGCCAGGCTCACAAGATGCGCGGCATGAGTTGCACCATCGGCGGCCGCCTTCGATTCCGAGTCATATATTTAGCGTCGCCCGTCACGCAGGTCGCCGCCAATCCGTTCAAGGTAATCACGGAAATCATCGCCAAGCTCGGTATGCTTCAACCCGCACTCCACGGTGGCTTTCAGATACCCCAGCTTGCTGCCACAGTCATAGCGCACTCCCGCATATTCACAGGCATAGACCTTTTCCTGGGTTAGCAGCGCCTGAATGGCGTCGGTGAGCTGGATTTCACCACCAGCACCCTTGCCAGTGTTATGCAGCAATTCAAAAATGCCGGGCGTGAGCAAATAACGGCCCACCACACCCAACGTGGAAGGCGCCTCGGCAGGCTTGGGTTTTTCCACGATATGTTTGATTCCATACAAACGCTCGCCGGCCGGTTCCGGGGTAATAATTCCGTAGCGGTCGGTCTCGTCACGCGCCACCCGTTCGACGCCGATTACGCTATTGCCGTAACGTTCGTATACATCTTTCATCTGTAACAGCGGCGAGCGGCCGGTGCTTGCAATCAAATCATCGGCCAGTATCACGTAAAACGGCTCATTTCCCACTACCGGTTCAGCGCATAATACGGCATGACCAAGACCCAGGGCCTCCGCCTGCCGGATGTACACACAGGTCACATGCTCCGGCACAATGTCCTGCACCAAGGCAAGTTCATGCTGCCGGCCGCGGAGTGACAGTTCCGTTTCCAGTTCGTAGGCACGGTCAAAGTGATCGGAAATTGCGCGTTTGGTGCGACTGGTGATGAACACCAAGACCTCGGCGCCTGCTTCCACCGCTTCCTCAACCGCGTATTGGATGAGTGGTTTATCCACGATGGGCAGCATTTCCTTGGGGCTCGCCTTGGTGGCCGGCAGGAAGCGCGTGCCCAGCCCGGCTACCGGAAAAACCGCTTTGCGGATCTTTGCATGTTCCATGGTTCTATATCTCCCCGTATGTTACTGCCATGCAGGTTCTCATCCGTTCAAACGGGATTGGAGAGACCGGTTGCGGTAAAGCTGATTTCGTGAAATGGCATGGTCCGGTTCCAAGTCTTGCAACCTGGACATTGCCAGTAGAGTGTTTTGCTGCGGAACCCACATTCCTCACAGCGATAGCGGGGTCCATTCTTTAGCAGATTCCTGACTGCGTTTTGCAGGGGCTCCAGGTCGATCGACTGTGATGTGCCATTTCGCTGCGCGAAGGATGTAAACATTTCATAAAGCCCACGCAGGCTTGGCTCCGTGCGTAAATATTCGGCAACACAGGCCTGCGACACCGGATCATCCAGCTCGGGATCGAGAATCGCGGCGATCGCCAGATAACCGGAAGCCTTCGGATTATCGTGAAGCAATTCACCGAGCATGGATTCCAGCGTTTCCCGGCCAGCCACCTGCCGGGTCACTCGTGCCAGCGCCGGCAGCACCTCGGTAGCGTAACGGATTTCATGCTCCAGTACATTTTTATAGTGTCGTTGGCTGCGTCCCCATTCCTGGTCGGCTTCCGCCATTTGCGCCAGCAGCAAATTGGCGCGTACACAATTGGAATCATGGGATTGCGCGCGTTTCAGGAAGCGGCGGGCGAGCGCCATGTCCTTGCCTGCTTCTGCCGTCTGGGCCAGTTCGCAAAAATACTGTGAAATCGTTTCTTCCTCGGAAATACCCGTGTGCGCCTGTAACCGCCGTCGCATTGATATGGCCTGTTCCCAATCCTTCTGCTGTTCGTAAAGCGAAATCAGGCTATTTAGAGCCTGATCGGTGTAGGTCGGCATATCCAGCAATTCCAGCAGGATGCTTTCGGCACGATCCAACAGACCGGCGCGCAGGTAATCCTGTGCTAGCTCGAACAGCGCTTGTGCACGGTGGGCGCGGGTGAGATTGGGACGGGCGATAAGGTTTTGGTGAATGCGAATGGCGCGATCCACCTCACCACGGCGCCGGAACAAATTACCCAGGGCAAAATGGGTCTCGACCGTCTCCGAGTCCACTTCCGCTACGCGAATGAACACCTCGAGTGCCTTGTCCGGCTGCTCGTTCAGCAGGAAATTGAGGCCCTTGAAATACTCACTGCTGAAAAACTTGAAGCGCGAATCCCGGCCGCCGCCATGCTTCCAGTGTGCCAAGAGCCATCCGAATACGACGGCCGCGATCAGCAGCAGGATGACGATTGCCGTGGAATCAATGGTCATTCTTTAGGGGAAGATTACGCAAATTGCGGATTTCCGCCTCGGCATCTCGAACCGAACGCTGCAGCCGCCAGGCTTCGCGCTTGAGGCGGAAAATGACTGCCAGACTGCTAAGCAAACCCAGCAACCAGCCGATGATAGCAGCGCCCAGTAGTGCTGAAGACAGATGCACCCGCATGCTGCCTATGAGGTAATCGAGAACCACGGTCGTACCGTTGGCATAGGCCAACAACAGAGCCACGACAAAGATACACACTAGGGCAACGATGGCGATCCAACGCAACATGACTGGCAGGCTCCGCTCAGACTATGGAGATTGGGGATCCCCAGATTTACCCCGGTTAACCGTGGGGGCCGTCGTTTACACGATCGCGCAAATCCTTGCCTGGCTTGAAATGCGGGACGTGTTTCCCGGAGAGGGCGACGGAATCGCCGGTTTTCGGATTGCGTCCCATGCGCGGCGGACGGAAATGCAATGAAAAACTCCCAAAACCACGTATTTCAATGCGCCGCCCCGTGGACAGCGCATTGCTCATTTGCTCCAGCATCGTTTTAACGGCAAGCTCGATATCCTTGCCAGCGAGATGGCTTTGCTTTCTGGCAATGATTTCGATCAGCTCTGACTTGGTCATGGTCCGCTTATGCCTTCAACGCTAAACTTATACTGTACCAGCGCGGAAAACTTTTCTAATCGTAATACAACCAGGGGGAATTCCCAGCCCGAGCGAGTGCACTCGACTGCTCATCATTCCTGATCGTTGCCAATATGTTCCTTCAGCAAATCCCCCAGGGTGGTGGTGCCGGACGAGGTGTTACGCGCGTAATCTTCCATCGCCTGGGCTTCTTCCTGGATTTCCTTTGCTTTAACTGACAGGCTGATACTGCGGTTTTTGCGATCCATGCCCACAAAGCGGGCCTCGATATCATCGCCCTCTTTGAGGACAGTGCGCGCATCCTCCACACGATCGCGCGAGAGTTCCGAGGCACGCAGATAGCCTTCAATACCGTTACCCAAATCAACCACGGCACCCTTGGCATCCACTGTCGCCACCTTGCCCCGTACCATGCTGCCTTTGGGATGTTCGGCCAGAAAGTTCGAGAAAGGGTCCTTCTCCAATTGCTTGATGCCGAGAGAAATGCGTTCGCGCTGTGCGTCCACCGCCAGCACCACCGCTTCCACTTCGTCACCTTTCTTGTAGTTGCGTACTGCTTCCTCTCCGGGCATGTCCCAGGAAATATCCGAGAGATGTACCAGACCGTCAATACCGCCGTCGAGACCGACGAAAATGCCGAAATCGGTGATGGATTTGATCTTGCCCTTGAGGCGATCATTTTTGCTGTGGCTGGCAGCGAAATCATCCCACGGATTCGGCTTGCACTGTTTCATGCCGAGCGAGATACGGCGGCGTTCCTCGTCGATTTCCAGTACCATGACCTCTGTTTCGTCGCCCACCTGCACGACCTTCGCTGGATTCACGTTCTTGTTGGTCCAGTCCATCTCAGAGACATGCACCAGACCTTCCACACCCGGCTCAACTTCCACGAAGCAGCCATAATCGGCAAGGTTGGTGACCTTGCCAAACAGGCGCGTTCCGGTTGGATAGCGGCGTGTGATATCCACCCAGGGGTCGTCACCCAACTGCTTGAGCCCCAGGGATACCCGGTTGCGCTCGCGGTCGAACTTGAGGATTTTGACCTCGATTTCCTGACCGACAGCCACCACTTCCGACGGATGCTTGACACGCTTCCAGGCCATATCCGTGATATGCAGCAGACCGTCAATTCCGCCAAGATCCACGAAGGCGCCATATTCGGTGAGGTTTTTGACGAGACCCTTCACCATCGAGCCTTCCTGCAGATTGCCCAGCAGCTGGTCGCGCTCGGCGCTGTATTCCTGTTCAACCACCGCACGTCGGGACACCACTACGTTGTTGCGGCGCTGATCCAGTTTGATGACCTTGAATTCCAGTTCTTTGCCTTCCAGATAAACGGGATCGCGCACCGGGCGCACATCCACCAGTGATCCGGGCAGGAAGGCTCGCACACCATCAACCTCGACGGTGAAGCCGCCCTTGACCTTGCCGCTAATGTAACCCTTGACGATTTCACCCTTGGTGAAGGCCTCTTCAAGCTTGGTCCAGGAACGGGCGCGTTTGGCTTTCTCGCGCGACAAGCGGGTTTCGCCGAATCCGTCCTCGACGGCATCCAGGGCTACCTCCACATCGTCACCCACGGCGATTTCCAGTTCACCGTTCTCGTTGTAAAACTGTTCGGCGGGTATTACACCTTCGGATTTGAGACCGGCATTGACGATTACCACGTCCGGCCTGATCTCCATTACTCGGGCCATGAGGATGGAGCCCGATTGCATCTGCGATTGCTTGATGCTTTCTTCAAAAAGTTCGGCGAAAGACTCGGTCATGTTGAGGTTGGTCCTGAATGCCCTGTGTGCAGGGGCCGTATTTGAGTTGGTCCGGTAGCCCTCCTGGGCTGCTCCGGGTGATTAATAATCAAGGGCTGGTCCGTGTAGCCCCAACCCTCTTCATTCAATTGCCGCCTGGGGTGCTGCCAAACCGACGTCGGGCCAGAACCAGCACCTTCTCCACCACCTGCTCGATACCGGTGCCGGTAGTATCCAGCACCACGGCCTCTGGGGCGGGCTTCAAGGGGGAAACGGCGCGGCTTTGGTCGCGTTCGTCGCGGGCAGCGATGTCCCTAAAAAGGCCGGGCAGAGTAGCATCTAACCCTTTTTGTTTCAACTGGTTATAGCGTCTTTTGACCCGTTCCCCGGCGCTCGCCGTGAGAAAGATTTTAAGGCCCGCATCCGGGAAAATAACCGTACCCATATCCCGGCCATCGGCCACCAAACCCGGGGCCCGGCGAAAGCTACGCTGCAAGATTTTGAGCCCTTCCCTGACCTGCGGGATGACCGCCAGTTCCGAAGCACGGTTTCCGCACTCCTCGGCTCGCACCGGCTGGGTGATATCACGCCCATCCAGCAATATGCGTTCGTCGCCTGCCGCAGTCCGGCTAAACTCAACCTGCAGTGAACCGGCCAGGGATTGGAGTTTTTGAGGTTGATCAGATGACAAACCCGCCGCATCGCCCGCCCAGGCAAGCACGCGATACAGAGCGCCGCTATCCAGGAGATGCCAGCCGAGCGCGTCTGCTACCCGCCGACTTACAGTGCCCTTGCCGGAACCACTCGGTCCATCAATAGCCACCACCGGGGGTAAAGTATTTTTGATCATGGAGGTGGTCTCTCGCTGACTTCAATAGGCAATCCGGCATTTCGGGCCAGGCCAGCGAAACCAGGGAACGACGTGTCCACATTGCGGCAATCGCGAATATGAATAGGTGAATGCGCACGCAGGCCGGCCATGGCAAAGGCCATGGCGATGCGATGGTCACCGAAACTATCCACCTCCCCTCCCTGGAAACCATCGCCACCGGTCACACGCAGGCCATCATCCCAAAGTTGCAGCTCCACTCCCAGAGTGCGTAGCCCCATTGCCATGGCTTGCAAGCGATCGCTTTCCTTCACGCGCAGCTCCGCTGCACCGCGCAGCGTGGTGACCCCCTGTGCTAACGCCGCGGCTATCAGCAGTGCCGGTAATTCGTCTATGGCAAGCGGCACCATTTCCGGGCCAATGTCCAAGCCCCGCAACTCCCCGCCATGCACTTCCACATCCGCCACCGGCTCGTTGCCAAGCATATGCTCATGCAGCAGGCGAATGTCCGCACCCATATCCCGCAGCAAACGCAGCACGCCGTTGCGGCTTGGGTTTATACCTACGCCCTCGACGATGAGGTGGGCACCGGGTTGCGCGGCAGCCGCCACCATGAAAAACGCTGCCGATGACAGATCGCCCGGCACAGTAACGTCGGCAGCGCGAAGCGCACGGCCTCCGTAGACGCCGAGCCACTCGCCATCGCGCAAGACCGCACACCCGAAGGATCCCAACATACGTTCGGTATGGTCACGGGTCGTGGCCGGCTCTTTTATCCAGGTTTCGCCTTCGGCCTGAAGACCGGCAAATAACAAGCTGGATTTCACCTGCGCACTGGCCAGCGGCATTGCATAGCGCAAGGGCTTGAGCGGTCGCTGACCGTGAACCGTGAGCGGCGCATGGCCCGATGTGCTTTTAATCACAGCGCCCATGCGCAGCAGAGGCTCGATGATGCGCAGCATGGGGCGGCGGTGCAGCGATGCATCGCCGGTGAGTACTGATTCGAACGGCTGTCCTGCCAGCAAACCCGTGAGTAGCCGCATGCTGGTACCGGAATTGCCGCAATTGAGTTCTCGTACGGGTGATCGCAAACCCTCAAAGCCAAGACCCTGGATCGTGACAGCACTGGATTCGGCGCGTTCCATTTTGACGCCCAACTCCTGCAAGGCAGCGAGTGTCGCCAGACAATCAGCACTCTCCAGAAAATTCGTGATGTGCGTCTCACCTGTGGCGAGCGCACCCAGCAGAAGCGCCCGGTGGCAAATGGATTTGTCGCCCGGCACCCGTATTCGCCCTGTGAGCCGGCCCCCGGGCGCGATCACGAAATCCTGGAAAGCAGCAATGGGCGGTACAGGGGATGCCGGGATATTCAATTGGCCAACACTTTCTTGAGGGCTTGCAGCAGGCGGGCATTCTGGTCCGGCAAGCCGATGGTGATGCGCAAATGATTAGGCAGGTCATAGTTGTGCACCGGCCGCACAATAATGCCCTCGCGCAGCAAGGCTTCGTAAATGGCCAATGCCGGCTTTTTGAAATCCACTGTCAGGAAATTGCAAATGGATGGTATCCAGTTCAAACCGAGGGCCTGCAGGCCGCTTTCCAGCTGGCGCTTGCCAGCCCGGTTACTCTGCAGGGTGTTCTTGAGATGCTCACTGTCCGACAGCGCCGCCATCGCGCCCGCTTGCGCGAGATTGTTGACATTGAAAGGCTGGCGTATGCGGTTGAGCAGTTCCGCCACACGTGGGTGCGATAGCGAATAGCCTATACGCAAGCCGGCCAGGCCGTAGGCCTTTGAAAAAGTGTGCGTCACCACCAGATTGGGGAACTGCTGCAACCATTGGGAACAATCCGGATACTCGGGTTCTTGCACATATTCGCTATATGCTTCATCCACAACCACCAATGCCTTTTGCGGCAAGCGTTCCAGGAATTGCAGCAGGCTGGTGCGATCCAACCAGGTACCGGTGGGATTATTGGGATTGGCAATGCAGACCAGGCGTGTACGCTCATCAATGCACGCCAGCATCGCGTCCAGATCGTGGCCATAGGGCGTGCGCGGATGAGTGACGGGATGGGCGGCGGCAAAATGGACCGTTGCCCCCACCGCTTGGGCGACAATGGCGTAGACCGCGAAAGCATGCCGTGAGATGACGACGTTATATCCCGGCTGCAAAAAGGTTCGCGCCAGGAATTCAATATTCTGATCGGAGCCGTCACCGAAGGTGATGCACTCCGGTGCAAGCGCATGTTTCTTGGCAATTGCCAAGCGCAATTCATGCGTTTGACCATCCGGATAGATGGCGAGATTTGCAACCGCATCGCGAACAGCAGCAATAGCCTTGGGGCTGGGACCCAGAGGATTTTCGTTGGAAGCCAATTTGACGACGTCTTTGGCGCCGAATTCGCGTTGCAGCTCCGAACTGGGCTTTCCCGGCTCATAGGGCTTCAGTCCGCGCACACCCGGCGCGCACAACTCCATCAGATCAAAGCTAAAATCACGCATTCTTTGCCGGCTATTCGTGCAAGGGGGTATTACCTTCAAGCGCGTGTGCGCTCAAACTCGCGCATGAATTCCGCGAGTGCGTGTACGCCCGCCTCCGGCATGGCGTTGTAAAGGCTGGCGCGGATACCGCCCACGGAGCGGTGGCCGGCCAAACCTACGAATCCCGCGGCTGTGGCTTGCCGCAAAAACACCGTTTCCAGTTTTTGCTCCGCGAGTCGGAAAGGCACATTCATCCACGAACGACAGGCGCGTTCCACCTGATTCCGATATAAGCCACTGCCGTCCAAAAGCTCATAAAGGATACCGGCCTTGCGCTGGTTGCGCGTGGCCATGGCTGCAATGCCTCCTTGCTCCTTGAGCCAGGTTAGCATTTTAGCGGCCACGTACCACGCGAATACCGGCGGCGTGTTGAGCAGCGAGCGTGCCCGAATGTGCTCACGGTAATCCAGCATTGATGGCGTATCAGCGGGCACGTCATGCAATACATCACGCCGCACGATCACGAGCGTAAGGCCGGCAATGCCGAGGTTCTTCTGCGCTGCGGCATAGATCAGTGCATGCCGGGGCACATCCACCGGCTGCGACAGGATCATGGAGGTCATGTCCGCGACCAGTGGCAAGCCCTGCGGGTCCGGCAACCAGTGGAATTCCACGCCGCCGATGGTCTCATTGACCGTGTAATGCAGATAAGCGCCGGCCCGGTCCAGTTGCCACTGCCCCCCGGGGGGAATCCCTTGATATCCGCGCGCACCTGCGTCAGCGGCCACATGCACGCTGCATAAGCGCTCGGCTTCGCGCATGGCGCGCGCCGACCAATAGCCGGTATTTGCGTAATTGGCACTGGATCGATTGCCCAGTAGATTTAGCGGCGCCATCGCGAACTGTAGAGTGGCGCCGCCGTGCAGGAACAGAACCGCATATTCATCGGGAATCAACATAAGCTCGCGCAGATCCGCTTCGGCTTGCTCGGTGATCTTCTGGAAAGTATCGCTGCGGTGATTCATCTCCAGGATGGAAATGCCAATGCCACGGTAGTCAGGAAGTTCCTGTTGAAGCTCGCGCACCACCGCGTCCGGCAGCATCGCGGGTCCGGCTCCGAAATAATACACGGGCCTGGCGGTACCGTAGGGAACCGGAGTATCAGCCGCCGCTTGAGTTTCCGTCGCCTTCATCGCTTTCGTCCACTTCGATGCGATCAATGCCCACCAGTTGCTCACCGTCGTCGAGACGAATGAGGCGTACGCCTTGGGTGTTGCGCCCGATGACCGAGACGTCGCTGGCCGGCGTACGCACCAGTGTTCCGCCATTGCTGATGAGCATGATTTCCGCGTCCGGCGCCACCTGTATAGCGCCTACCACCTTGCCGTTGCGTGCGGTGGTTTGTATTGAAATCACGCCTTGGCCGCCGCGCCCCTGCACCGGATAATCCACCGCCGGCGTACGCTTACCGTAGCCGTTTTCCGTGGCGGTGAGGATGTCGCCGTCACCGACGATGATGAGACCGATTACATGCTCGCCTTTGGCAAGCTGGATGCCGCGCACACCCGCAGCGTTCCGTCCCATGGGACGCACATCGGCCTCGTGGAAACGGATGGATTTTCCGTTGGAGGCGAACAATAACGCATCGCGCTGGCCGTCGGTGATGGCGACGCCCACCAGGCCATCGCCCTTGTTCAGTTCCAGTGCGATGATGCCATTGCTGCGCGGCCGCGAAAAATTATCCAGCGAAGTCTTTTTTACCGTGCCAAAACGGGTAGCCATGAAAACATATTTGCTTTCCGAATACTCTCGCACCGGGAGTGCCGCAGTGATGCGCTCACCTTCGCTCAATGGCAGCAGGTTGACAATCGGCTTACCGCGAGCGCCGCGACCAGCTTGAGGGAACTGATACACCTTGAGCCAATAGACCTTGCCGATGCTGGAGAAGCACAGCACCGTATCGTGGGTATTGGCAACGAACAGGTTGTCAATGAAATCCTCATCTTTGACCGTGGTAGCTGCCTTGCCGCGGCCACCACGCCGCTGCGCACGGTAGGCGCTCACCGGTTGTGACTTGGCGTAACCGGCATGTGACAGAGTCACCACCACGTCTTCCTCGGTGATGAGGTCCTCAATCGTGAGATCTTCGTGATCCGAAACAATTTCAGTGCGGCGCGTGTCCCCGTACTGCCCGCGCAGCGTGGTTAATTCATCGCGGATTACTTTGAGCAGTTTGTTGGGGTCAGCAAGGATAGCGCGCAAAGCGCTGATCAGGTCCAGCAGTTCCTTGTACTCGCTGATGATCTTGCCTTGCTCGAGTCCGGTGAGGCGCTGTAGCTTGAGATCGAGAATTGCCTGAGTCTGGATTTCGGAAAGTCTGTAAATTGCACCGCGCAGTCCGGATTCCGTGGCTGCTTCTTCAGGCCGGGAGGCTTCTGTGCCGGCGCGTTTCAGCATCTCGGTCACGATACCCGGCAGCCAGTCCCGCGCCATCAGACCTATTTTGGCCTCCGCCGGCCCGGCGGATTTTTTGATAAGCGCGATCATCTCGTCAATATTGGTCAAGGCTACCGCCAGGCCTTCCAAAACATGGGCGCGTTCGCGTGCCTTGCGCAGGTCGAATAGCGTGCGCCGGGTCACTACCTCGCGGCGGTGACGTAGGAAGGCATCCAGCATCTCCTTGAGATTCAACAGCTTCGGTTGGCCGTCGACTAATGCCACCATATTGATGCCGAACACGCTCTGCATGGCGGTACGCTGGTACAGGTTGTTGAGCATTACCTCCAGGTTTTCGCCGCGCCGCAACTCGATGACCATGCGCATACCGTCCTTGTCGGACTCATCGCGCAGCTCGGTGACGCCATCGAGTTTCTTGTCCTTGACCAGCTCGGCGATGTGCTCCAGCAAGCGTGCCTTGTTTACCATGTACGGTAGTTCGGTCACGATAATGGATTGCTTGGCGCCTTCCTGGCCCTCCACATGGCTTTTCGCGCGCACGAAAATCCGGCCGCGACCGGTGAAATACGCTTCGTGAATTCCGCGGGCGCCGTTAATGATGCCGCCAGTGGGAAAATCCGGGCCCGGCAGGTGTTTCATCAAGTCATGGATGGTGAGCCCGGAATCATCAATCAACGCCACGCAGGCATCGATGACTTCCTTGAGATTGTGCGGCGGAATATTGGTTGCCATACCCACGGCAATGCCGGAGGAGCCGTTAACCAGCAGGTTGGGCACCCGTGTCGGCAGTACCGACGGTTCGTTCTCGGATTCATCGTAGTTGGGGGTGAAATCTACCGTTTCCTTGTCGATATCGGCGAGCATCTCATGGGCGAGTTTCGCCATGCGCACTTCGGTATAACGCATGGCCGCCGGCATGTCGCCGTCCACGGAGCCGAAATTGCCCTGGCCGTCCACCAGCATGTAGCGCATGGAAAACGGCTGCGCCATGCGCACCATGGTGTCGTACACCGCGGTGTCGCCGTGAGGGTGGTATTTACCGATGACATCGCCCACCACCCGGGCGGATTTCTTATAGGGCTTGTTGTAGTCATTGCCCAGCTCTTGCATGGCGAAGAGTACGCGCCGGTGCACGGGTTTAAGGCCGTCGCGCACGTCTGGCAGTGCCCGGCCCACGATCACGCTCATGGCGTAATCCAGGTAGGACTGCTTCATCTCATCTTCGAGGCTGACGAGGGTAAGCTCGCGGGCAAATTCGGCCATGCGGGACTGGATTTTGGTGTGTTTTTGGGCCGCTGAAAGCGGAAAATTCAAAGCAGAAATTTTACCACAGACAGGCGATTTATCCGTCGTTTGGCAAGGCCTTAACCTGATTCACCGGTCCCGTCTTTTCTATCACTACTCATGAAGTAGCAAGCGTCCGCTAATTGCGCGGAGCCAAAATTTAAAGGCAGGACTACGTGCCTCGAAGGGCGCGGGCGCAGGTTTAAAACCACTGGCTTTCCAGAGTTCCTCGCCATCACCGGACTCAACCGGGATCTCAGCCCCACTTTGAAGGGCTTGCCCGCGTTGCCAAAGGATGCCGCTGTCAAAATACGGTACCTTCACGGGCTATCGTTAGCGCCAGGCTACGGGCAGCGGTCCAATCGGCAGTGGTGACCTTATTATCCCGGTAGCCGTTAAAAACAGCCCACGACGCCCGTACAGGCAGCTCAGGTAGGGTCACTGACGCTGGCAAGTCTGTTATAGTGAAAGCGCTCCACAGCGCGCCTGTGCTGCTCAATGGCAAATGCATCAAAACCAAATCCAGGGGCACTGCTCCGTCGGGGAATCGGATACGCGCTGCTCGTGTTGGGCGCGGGCTGTGCCGCGCATGCTCCGCAAACCCAGTTCCCGCTAGCTAACGCCGGCCGGCCGGTCGAGAATTCCCAGGGCGTTTGTGTGCAGGTTGGTCCCACGCCTGCCGGGGGCAAGACTACATGCTACCAATTGGCGCAGCCGAACCTGCGGCATCATGTGGAGCCGCTGCCTCTGGATGAGTTCGGTTACCTGTTTCCACCACTGAAACCTGAACCCAAGCTGGCATCGACTGGTTCGCCTGCAACCACCACCCAAGTCGCACCGCTGCACGCTGCGCCCGCCATCCCGGTTGCGGCTGTGCCGGTTGTCCCGACACCAACTCCTAGAGTCGCTGCACCCGCGGCAACCATTGCCTCGACACCACCCCCGACAGGAGCGGTGCCCGCTGCCACCGCCATACGCTACATCACGAAAACGGTGCATTTCAGCACCCGCTTGGCCTTCAAACTCAATGGCGCTCATCTGGCGCGCAGGAATCGGGCGGCATTGTTGGCCTTCGTGAATTCGCTGGAACAGTATCGCGGTGTCGAAAGCATCCGCATCACCGGGCATACTGACAGGAGCGGTCCAGCCCGTTTCAACAAATGGTTGTCAGGCATGCGCGCCAAATCCGTGCAATTATGGCTGCTGTCTCTCGGCGTTGATCCGCGTATAACGCATGTGCGTGGCGTCGGTAGCAGTAAACCGCGCGCGCATACGCGGAATGCCGCCGACAACCGCTATGTGGACATTGAAGTGGTGGTGCGCATCCCCGCGCCCTGATGCCCGACACCGATAAATAAGCCCTGCTTGCCTTCCAGACTACTGATCTCTCCCTCGTTATAATAAATGATGACCGCTGCTGATCTGGTGATATATGCCCGCTGGATAATTCCGGTGGAGCCCGCAGGCGCGATTTATGAGCAACATGCACTGGTTGTCCGCGATGGCCGTATTCTGGCTATCCTGCCTGCAGCTCAGGCGCATTCCCGATTCCAAGCCAAAGAGAGCGTGGAACTTCCCGCTCATGTGCTGATCCCCGGTTTTATCAACGCGCATACGCACGCGGCCATGATCTTGCTGCGCGGTCTGGCGGACGATCTGCCGCTGCTGCCGTGGCTGCAGGAGCATATCTGGCCGGCCGAAAGCCGCTGGATAAGCCCGGAGTTCGTACACGATGGCAGCGAACTGGCAATTGCCGAGATGCTGCGTAGCGGCACCACCTGCTTCAACGACATGTATTTTTTTCCTGAAATCACCGCCGAAGTTGTACGGCATAGCGGCATACGTGCCTGCCTCGGAATGCTGGTGGTGGATTTCCCCACCGCCTGGGGCAGCGGCCCGCGTGAATACCTCGCCAAGGGCACCGCCTTGCGCGACCAATATAAGGAAGACCCGCTGCTCAGTTTTGCCTTCGCGCCGCATGCGCCTTATACCCTGGCTGGCAACTGGCTCAAGGAAGTGCGTACACTCGCGGATGAACTTGAGGTGCCGGTGCACATTCACCTAAATGAGACCGCCCATGAAATCGAGCAAAGCCTGCAGCAATACGGCAAGCGCCCCTTGGCACGGCTTGCGGAACTGGGGTTACTCACGCCGAATTTCATGGCTGTGCACATGACCCAGCTCACGGATGCCGAGATCGATGATCTGGTGCACTGCGGCGCGCACGTCGTTCATTGCCCCGAATCCAATCTGAAACTCGCCAGCGGCTTCTGCCCGGTCGCGAAACTGCTTGCCGCCGGCGTCAACGTATCCATCGGTACCGATAGCGCGGCCAGCAACAACGACCTGGACATGCTGGGGGAGATGCGCAGCGCCGCGCTCTTGGCCAAAGGCGTAGCCGCTGATGCCGCGGTGTTGCCCGCCGCCACTGCGCTGCGCATGGCCACGCTCAACGGCGCCCGCGCCCTGGGCCTCGAGCAAGAAACCGGTTCGCTGCTGCCCGGCAAATGGGCGGATATCACCGCTGTGGACCTCAGCGAACCCGAATGTCAGCCGCTTTATAATCCGCTCTCGCAGCTGGTATACGCGGCCAGCCGGCGACAGGTGAGCGACGTATGGGTCGCTGGCCGGCAATTGCTGCGTGGCGGGCAACTGACGCGTCTTGATCTTGGCAATCTCATGGAGCGCATACAACGCTGGCAACAGCGCATAGCCCCGGCTTCGGCGGAGATTATTCAGGCATGAGTCATAGTCACGCCAACATTGATATCCGGGAGATTTCAAAATTCGACGCGCTTGCCTCCCGCTGGTGGGATCCGACTGGGGAATTCCGCACGCTGCACCACATCAACCCGCTGCGGCTCGCATATATTGACAGCCGTGCGGGCCTGAAGAATAAACATGTCCTGGATATCGGCTGTGGCGGCGGCCTGTTGGCGGAAGCCATGGCGAGGTGCGGCGCCGAGGTCACCGGCATCGATATGGCCGAAGCCCCACTGCAGGTGGCACGATTGCATCTGAAAGAATCGGGTCTCAAGGTACATTATCAGCAGATCGCCGCCGAGGCCTTGGCGGAAACCGTACCTGCTCACTTCGACACAGTGACGTGCATGGAGATGCTCGAGCACGTCCCCGAGCCTGCTGCCATCGTCCAGGCATGCGCGGCGTTGGTGAAACCCGGCGGCCATGTATTTTTTTCCACGCTGAATCGCAATGCGAAATCTTTTATGCTGGCGATCCTGGGCGCAGAATATCTATTGCGACTCATCCCGCGTGGCACCCATGAATACGCAAAATTCATCCGCCCCTCGGAGCTGGCTCAATGGGCACGGCATGCTGGTCTTGAACTTCGTGGCAATACCGGCCTGCATTACCATCCGCTGACACGGAATTATCGGCTGGGCGGGAATGTGGACGTGAACTACTTCATGCACTTCATCCGATCGAATTGAACCTTATGCCGCTGATACTTTTTGATCTCGATGGCACGCTTTTGGATACCGCTCCCGATCTCGGTACGGCCCTCAATACCCAACGTGCCGAACACAAACTGGCTCCACTCCCCCAGGAACGTATCCGGCCGATTGTGTCCCATGGTTCACCGGCATTGCTCAAACTGGGATTTGGGATTGAGCCCAATGATTCCCGCTACGCCGGCATGCGCGCACGCCTGCTGGAAATCTACCGCGGTTGTCTGAGCCAGGAAACGCGCTTGTTTCCCGGCATCGACGCAGTCTTGCTGGATCTGGAGCACCGCGGCATGCGCTGGGGCATCGTCACCAACAAACCGGGCGCACTGACTGAGCCACTGCTTCAGGCATTCAATCTGAATCAGCGCACCGCCTGTGTGGTGAGCGGCGATACCACGCCGCGCCGCAAACCCCATCCGGATCAATTGCTGCACGCCTGTGCGCTCACCAGTTGCAGCCCCGCGAACAGCATCTACGTCGGCGATGCACAGCGGGATGTGGAAGCGGGCCGCGCCGCCGGCATGCAGACGCTCGTGGCTCTGTATGGTTATATTGATAGCAGTGAACAGCCGACCGACTGGGGAGCGGACGGCCTGCTGGAAAAGCCCACCGATCTGCTCACGTGGCTGGACCGCCATGCCACCGTGACGGTCGCACAAAGGCTCGGTTGATGGCCATCGTATTTATACTCATCGCCCTGGTGATCGGACTCATCCTCGGTTATGCCGTTGCAGGGATGCGTGAACGCCAGCGCATCGGTGAACTGAGAATTGAACTGGCCACACTCAAGGCCAAAGCCGAAGCCGTGAGCACGGCCCGCGAGGAACTGGAAAAGACCTTCAAGGCACTGGCCGGCGATGTACTGCGCAACAACAACCAGTCGTTCTTGGAGCTCGCCACCCAGAACCTTGGAAAATTCCAGGTGGAAGCAAAGAATGAGTTGGAAAAAAAAGAGAAGGCATTTGCTGAACTGGTGAAACCCATTGGCGAAGCGCTTAAAAAAACCGAGGAACATATCCATCTGATCGAAAAGGAACGTAAAGAGGCATATGGCGGTATCACCAACTATCTCAAGAACATGGCCGACACTCAGCAGCAGCTGAGCAACGAGACGCGCAATCTAGTAAGCGCCCTGCGTCGCCCGGAAGTGCGCGGTCGCTGGGGCGAGATGACCTTGCAGCGTGTCGTCGAGCTGGCTGGCATGGTGGAATACTGCGACTTTGTACAGCAGGAGCAACGCAACACCGAAGATGGCGCCTTGCGGCCGGACATGATCGTGCGCATGCCAGAACATCGCGAAATTGTGGTGGACGCCAAAACCCCGGTGGACGCCTACCTGGATGCGATCGAAGCCAAAGATGACACACAACGCCAGGCAGCTCTTGAACGCCACGTCCGCAATGTCCGCTCTCGAGTGCGTGAATTGGCCAGCAAGGCCTACTGGAGCCAGTTCAAGAACAGCCCGGAATTCGTAGTGCTATTCATCCCGGGCGATCAGTTTCTGGCCCCGGCGCTGGAAAAAGACCCGACGTTACAAGACGATGCCTTGCGGGAAGGCGTCGTTATCGCGACGCCTTCAAACTTCATGGCGTTGCTCAAGGTCATTGCCTATGGCTGGCGGCAAATGGCTTTGGAACAAAACGCCGGACAAATCCGTGATCTTGCCGAAGATCTTTACAAGCGTCTTGCCACCTTCGCTGAGCATCTAAACACGCTTGGCAACCATATCGGCAAAAGCGTCGAATACTTCAATAAGGCTGTCGGTTCCTTGGAACGGCAGGTACTACCCGGCGCGCGCAAGTTCGTTGACCTGGGCGTACAAGCTAAGAAAACCATGCCTGAACTGGAACAGTTAGATGTGACGCCCCGGAGCGCGGGTGATGATGCTCCAGACGATTCTGGAACATGAATTTATCTGATCCGGCGCAACAGAAACTCACCGCCGCTCCTTCCGACCTGCGTTTTGCCGTACTGTTTGTATCCCGCGAACAGCGCGACGCGCTCACGGCCCTATTTGCCGTTTATCTGGAAATCCGCGAAATCCTGCAGGAATGCAACGACTCAAACGTGGCACTGGCAAAGCTCGGTTGGTGGCAGGAAGAAATTGTATTATTCATACAAAACAAGCCACGCCACCCGCTCTCAATAAACCTACTACGCTTCACGAATACACAGCCGCTACCCTCCCAGCCATTCTTGGATATCATCGAAAGCGTACACACGGATATCGCCAAGCCCTGGTTTCCACACTTCGAGGACGTGGAGCGCTATTGCCAACGTCGTGGCGGCGCGTTACTGGAACTGGCGGCATTGCTCGCTGGCGCGCAACAAGCAACTACCCTGGATGCGGCACGCCAGCTTGGGCTGGCCTGGCAGTTGGCAGAGATTGCCCTGACCGGCATGGAGCACGCCCAACACGGCCGTATCTATTTTGCTGCCGATGATCTGCACAAGCACGGCGTGGACCGGCATATCGTGGGTGACGCGCATACCGATACTGGTATCAGGGCATTATTGGCTGACTATGCACAGCGTGCCCGTGCATTCAGGGATACCGCCATGGCAGATTTATCCACGGAGAGGCAAACCCTCAGCAGCAGCTTGGTATTGAACGGATTGGCCCAGGCGCGGCTGAGAAAATTCGCCCGGCTGGATTACAACCCCGGCGTAGCGCCGCTAGAATTGCGCCCCCTGGTGGCGCTGTATACAGCCTGGCACAGCGCCCGCAACGCCACCCACTAGCTACTTTCCAAGGATTCCATAGCATCATGACCCGATGTCCCGCTGATTATTCCCCACCGAAGGACCTGCTCAAGAATCGCGTGATGCTCGTCACCGGCGCGGGTGACGGGATCGGCCGTGCCGTATCCAAAGGTCTGGCCGCTCACGGTGCCAGTGTGATTCTGCTGGGCAAGACCATCAAGAAACTGGAAAGCGTGTACGACGAAATCATGCAAGCCGGCGGACCGCTGCCCGGCATCTATCCCATGGATCTCATGGGTGCAAAATACCAGGATTATGAAGATTTGGTGGGGGTCCTGGACAAAGAATACGGCCGGCTCGATGGCCTGCTGCACAACGCCGGCATCCTCGGCGAGCGCGCGCCCATCGAGCACCACGAAATCCATATCTGGCAACAGGTCCTGCAGGTAAATCTCACCGCCCCTTTTGCGCTCACCAAAGCTTGTCTGGAACTCTTGTACAAATCATCCGATGCCTCGGTGGTATTCACCGGCAGCAGCGTCGGCCGCAAGCCGCGCGCTTACTGGGGCGCCTACGCGGTATCGAAAGCCGGCATCGAAGCGTTGTCGGCGATGTTAGCCGATGAAACCGAATTCCGCGGGACTTTGCGGGTGAACTCCATCAATCCGGGCTCGGTGCGCACCGCAATGCGACGCCAGGCATTCCCCGCAGAAGATCGTGAAAAACTGCTCACACCGGAACAGATTTTGCCGGCCTATCTCTATCTATTCGGCCCCGACAGCAGAGGCGTGACCGGACAGCAGTTTGATGCGCAGCTTTAGACCGTGGGATACGCTGCGCTATTCCACCTTATGTGTTTTGCGGCGAACATGAAGACGGTGCCGATGGGGGCTCGCAGGTGCGGCGGCTTTGACCTCAACGGGCAGGTCGGCTGCTGTCATCAGCGCTGCCAGTTCGCCTTCCGTGGCATCCCGCCAGGCGCCGCGCGGTAATTGGCGCGGCAAGCTGATGGCGCCGTAACGGATACGGATCAGGCGGCTGACGGTGACCCCCACGGCTTCCCACAGGCGGCGCACTTCCCGGTTGCGGCCTTCCTTGATTGTCACGTGATACCAGTGGTTGGCGCCCTCGCCGCCCGCTTCATGGATGGCGTCGAACTTTGCCATGCCGTCGTCCAGGCGCACGCCTGTCTTAAGTGCGGCCAGTTGCTCGTCCGTAATCTTGCCGAGCACGCGCACCGCGTATTCGCGTTCGATTTCATGTGAAGGATGCATGAGCCGGTTCGCCAGTTCACCGTCGGTGGTGAACAGCAGCAGGCCCGAGGTATTGGTGTCGAGGCGGCCCACCGACACCCAGCGGCTGCGGCGCAGGCGCGGCAAGGACTCGAATACCGTGGGCCGGCCTTCGGGATCCTTGCGGGTGGTGAGTTCGCCTTCCGGTTTGTGATACAGGATCACGCGCCGGTCATCGGGGGTTGCGTGGATAAGCGTCTTGAGCAGCCGACTGTCCAGGGCGATGCGGTCCGCGGTGGTGATCCGATCGCCCAATTGCGCAGTCCGGCCGTTGATGGTCAGGCGCCCGGCTTTGATCCAGCCTTCAATCTCACGCCGTGAGCCGAGCCCGGCGGCGGCCAGAAGTTTCTGGATGCGTTCCGGCGGACCCACGGGTGTTTTTATCTGTCGGGGTTTGATGGCCGCTCACCGTTCCGCTGGGTCTTGCGCCCGCAGGATGCCGTCATCGCTGTCCGTGGGAAAGGCATCGTCCCGGGCAGCGGTGCCGCTGTCGTCATCGCTCACCACCGGCCGCGGCATGCCATCGTTTTCAAAATCCAATTCCACGTTGAGGCTTTCAATGTCCTTGAGGGCAGCCAGTGTCGGCAACTCGTCCAGGCTCTTGAGGCTGAAGTAGTCGAGGAATTCCCTGGTGGTGCCGAACATTTCGGGGTGACCCGGTACATCCCGATGCCCCACCAGCCGTATCCAGCCGCGCTCCAGCAGGGTGCGCATGATATTGGGGCTCACGGTCACGCCGCGCACGTTTTCGATCTCGCCACGGGTGATGGGTTGGCGGTACGCGATCAGCGAAAGCGTCTCCAGCAACGCGCGTGAATAGCGCGCCGGCCGCTCCACCCACAGGCGCCCGATCCAGTTCGCCAATTCCGGCTTCACCTGAATGCGGAAGCCGCTGGCCACTTCCTTGAGCGTAATACCGCGCTCGGCGAATTCCGTCTGCAGCGCATCGAGCGCCTTGCGTATCTGGGTGCGTTCCGGGCGCTCCGCATCGCCGAACAGCGTCATGAGTTCGTCAATATTGAGCGGCCGCCCGGCGGCCAGCAAGGCAGCCTCGATGATGTTCTTGAGCAACGGCAATGGCACCGTCATTCATCCTCTCCTTCAATCCTGACCAACGAAAGGTCCACGTGGGTGGCGCCGGCGGCTTTAACGTGAATAGGGCCAAACGCTTCCGCCTGCACCAGTTCGATCAGGGTCTGCTTGATAAGCTCCAGCAATGCCAGGAACGTCACCACCACGCCGCGGCGCCCTTCTTCGGGAGTGAACAGGCTGCTGAACTCACGGAATTCGTGATCCTGCAGACCGGCCAAGACATCCGCCATGCGCTGGCGCACAGAAAGCTGCTCCAGCTGCACGTGATGATGGGAAAACATGTCCGCGCGGTGCAGCACATCCTTGAAGGCGATCAGCAGTTCTTTCATGGTCACCTCCGGGACCAATCGCACGATTTTGTGCTCTCCCATTTCGGCGCCGGCGGTGTGTACGTCCCGGCTGATCCGCGGCAGTGAGTCCATATCTTCCGCCGCGGTCTTGTAGCGCTCGTACTCCTGCAGGCGGCGCACCAGTTCCGCGCGCGGATCTTCTTCCTCACCCTCCTCGGGGGCTAGCCTCGGCAACAGCATGCGTGATTTGATTTCCGCCAGCATGGCCGCCATCACCAGGTACTCGGCGGCCAATTCCAACCGGATTTCTTTCATTAGGTCGATATATTCCATGTATTGCCGTGTGATCTCGGCAATCGGAACATCCAGAATATTCAGGTTCTGGCGGCGGATCAGGTATAGCAGTAGATCCAACGGACCTTCAAAGGCATCGAGAAACACTTCCAGCGCATCCGGTGGAATGTACAGGTCCCGCGGCAGGCTGGTGACCGGCTCACCGTGTACGATGGCAAACGGCATTTCCGACTGTTGCGGCAGCGTTGGCGATGGTACGTGCGGTTGCCCGGATTCGTTCGTGGAGTGCTGCATTGAGGCCATTACCGGTAACTCAGACCTATGGCCTGGCGCACTTCTTCCATGGTGTCGCGAGCCACGTCGCGGGCGGCATCGCAGCCCTGGTTGATGATGCTGCGCACCATTTCCGGGTTGGCCTCGATTTCCAAAGCGCGTTCGCGGATCGGTTTGAGTTCCTTGAGCACCGACTCGATCACCGGCTGTTTGCATTCCAGGCAGCCGATACCGGCGGTGGTGCAGCCTTTCCAGACCCAATCACGCGTGGCGCCGTCGGAGTACACTTTGTGGAATTCCCATACCGGGCATTTCTCCGGATTCCCGGGATCACTACGGCGCACGCGTGCCGGATCCGTAGGCATGGTGCGCATTTTTTCTTCCACCTGTTGCGGTTCTTCCCGCAAGCTGATGGTGTTGCCATAGGACTTGGACATCTTGCGTCCATCCAGCCCCGGCATGCGTGCCACGGCCGTCAACAGCGGCTGCGGCTCGGTGAGGATACTGCGGCCACCGCCTTCCAGATAACCCAGCAGGCGGTTGCGGTCTCCCAGAGTCAGATTATGATTTTCGGCCAGCAAAGCCTGGGCCGTCTGCACGGCGTCATGATCGCCCTGCTGCTGATAGCGGGTGCGCAGCTGGCGGTAGAGTTTGCCGTTCTTCTGGCCCAGCTTTTTAACGGCGCTTTCCGCCCGGCTCTCGAAATCCGCTTCACGGCCGAAGATGTGATTGAAGCGGCGCGCAATCTCGCGGGTGAGTTCCACGTGCGGCACTTGGTCTTCGCCGACCGGCACCCAGCCGGCTTTGTAAATGAGAATGTCGGCGCTCATCAACACCGGATAACCCAGGAATCCATAAGTGGCCAGATCCCGGTCCTTGAGCTGCTCCTGCTGTTCCTTGTAGGTAGGCACCCGCTCCAGCCAGCCAAGCGGCGTCACCATGGACAGCAGCAGGTGCAGTTCCGCGTGTTCCAGGATGTGCGACTGGATGAACAGCTTGGCCTTGCCCGGGTCCACGCCCACCGCCAGCCAATCCACCAGCATCTCCCACATGGCCGGTTCGATATCGCGCGACTGTGCGTAATTGGTCGTGAGCGCGTGCCAATCGACCACGCAAAAGAAACATTCGTACTCGTGCTGCAAACGCAACCAGTTCTTGAGCACGCCGTGCAGATGGCCCAGGTGCATGCGCCCCGTGGGCCGCATGCCGGAGAGCACGCGCTGGTTTTCGGAAGTCGCGGAGTTCAACAATCCCCCCTTACGGCAGGAAGCCAGTGGGTAGCAGGAGCTGGGATATCCAGCTGATAGACGGCATTAGGATCACATTGAACACACCGGTGATCATGAGCAGGATGATGATGTAGAAGCCGTATGGCTCGATCCGATCCACTATATTGGCGGCGTTGCGCGGCAAGAGACCGACCAGCACCCGACCGCCATCCAGGGGCGGTAAGGGAATCAGGTTGAACACCAGCAACGCCACGTTGATGAGTACACCGGCCAGTCCCATGTAAATAAGGGGTTCAATCCAGGGCAGCGTCGGGTATAACAGCGCGACCAGTCGAATAACCAATGCCCAGATAATACCCATGCCCAGGTTTGAGAGCGGTCCGGCCACCGCCACAATGGCCATGTCGCGGCGCGGATTTTTGAAATTGCGCGGCGAGATCGGCACGGGTTTGGCCCAGCCGAACAAGAACCCCGTATGCAGCAATAGCAGCACCGCCGGCACGATGATGGTGCCGATGGGATCGATGTGCTTCAGCGGGTTGATCGTGAGACGGCCGAGCATCTGAGCGGTGGGGTCACCGAAGCGGCGCGCCGCCCAGCCATGCGCCACTTCGTGAAGTGTGATGGCGAACAATACCGGCGGACCCCAGATAATGATGAGCTGGACGATGTTGAAATGACCCATCGACCCATTATACAGAGTCCTCCAAGGACCTCATGGAGAATCAATGTACGCGGCTGAAAGGCGCAGGATTACCGCGGCCGATACGCACCAGCACCGCTATGCCGTCCGATAGATCCACCACGGTAGTCGGTTCGAAACCACAGGGGCCGCCGTCAATCACCAGGTCCACCCGGTGTTCGAGACGCGCGCGCATGTCACCCGGATCAGTGAGGGGCTCTGCTTCGCCCGCCAGCATCAGCGTCGAACTCATGATGGGCTCGCGCAACTCCGTCAGGATAGCCTGCGAGATGGGATGCTGGGGTATGCGGATACCGATGGTCTTGCGTTTCGGGTGCTGCAAGCGCCGCGGCACCTCGTGGGTGGCGCGCAGGATAAAGGTATAGGGGCCGGGGGTATGGGCCTTGAGCAGCCGGAAGGTGGGGTTATCCACCCGCGCATAGGTTGCGATTTCCGACAGGTCGCGGCACACCAGAGTGAAATTATGAGTGGGTCCCGCGCCGCGTATGGCGCGGATACGCTGCATAGCCTCTTTGTCACCCACCAGACAACCCAGGGCATAGCACGAATCGGTGGGGTACACCACCACCCCGCCGCTGCGCAGGATAGCCACGCTGCGTCGTACCAGCCGCAGTTGCGGGGTTTCCGGATGGATGCTGAAAAACTGGCTCATGGCCCCTCAAACATGCCTGCGCCGGTCACCGGCATGGAAATGGATGCGTTATCATAACGAACCTTAACCGTGTACCGTGTGTATGTCTTCTTTCCTGGAATTCCTGCTGCTGGCGGCCTTTTTTGCCAGCTATCTCTGGAAGGGCATTTTCTTCGCCACCGGCGTGCTCATGGCCGGCAGCGTGCTGGTGTTGGCGCTGTCCTACTGGCGCACCCGCAAATTGAAGCCCCTGCCGCTGGCCGTCACCATCCTGGCGCTGGTGTTGGGCGGCGCCACCTTGTTGCTGCATGACCCCGCTTTCATCAAATGGAAGTTCTCGGTCGTCGAATGGTTGTTTGGCAGCGTGTTTCTGGCTACGAATTTCATGCGCCAAACACTCATAGAGCGCATGCTGGGCGCCCAGGTCAAGCTCCCGGCAATCGCATGGAAGCGGCTCAATCTGATGTGGGCGGGATTTTTTCTGTTGCTGGGAAGCGTGAATGTCTATGTGCTGTATCATTTCGATACCGCCGATTGGGTCAAATTCAAGGTCTGGTGGTCGACCGGCGCCATGCTGGTGTTCGTGCTGCTGCAGGCGTTCTACATGAGCCGGCATATGGACATGGAAAAAGCTTGATGTGGTACGCCATCCTCTCCGAGGACGTTAGCGACAGCCTCCAGAAACGCGCAGGCGCACGTCCTGCCCATCTCGAACGGCTTAAGGAGTTGCAATCTCAGGGGCGACTGCTTTTGGCCGGGCCGCACCCGGCAATCGATGCCCAAACACCGGGACCCGCGGGTTTCAGCGGTAGCCTGGTGGTGGCCGAATTCGGTTCCTTGGATGCAGCTCAAACCTGGGCGGATGCGGATCCCTACCTGGCCGCGGGTGCGTATGCGCGGGTGCTCGTGAAACCCTTTCTAAAGGTGCTGCCGTGAACATTGCTTGTCAGTCCCCGAGTGGGGATGAGCGCATGGAACGTTTGCGCCGGCAGCTGGAATCCAGTTTCCACCCCTTGGAACTGAACATTCAAGACGACGGCGCACAGCACAGCGGTCATGCTCACGAGGGCAATGGCCATTTTTCGGTGCGCATCGTTGCGTCCGCGTTTGCAACCCAATCCCGGTTGCAACGCCATCGTATGATCTATGCAGCCTTGGGTAACTTGCTGCAGACTGACATCCACGCCCTGAGCATCAAGGCGCTGGCCCCCGGAGAACTCCACTAACTTTTACACCACGAGGAACTTCCATGCGCATCGCATTTCGTCCCATTCTGCTTATTTTAGCGGTGGCCGCCCTGGCCGCTTGCGGCGGCAAATCGACCACAGCCGACACTTCCAGCGTGTTGGCCACCGTCAACGGCGTTCCCATCACTAACGACGTGTTCCGCGCCTATGTGCGCAGCCTGGCCGGCGGCCAGGAACCGCAGTTGGATGCACAGAAACATGCCTTGGTGCTGAACCGTCTCATAGACATGGAAGTTCTGTCCCAACAGGCACAGAAGGCAGGCTTGGCCAAGAAACCGGAAGTGGCGGCTGATCTCAATATCCAGAGAACCGGCCTGATGGCTAACCAGCTGGTGCAGCAATACCTGGCCCAGCATCCGGTCACCGATGACCAAATCAAGGCCGAGTATGCACAGCGCATCAAGGCAATGCCGGGCACCGAATACCGCGCGCGCCACATTCTGGTGGCCAGTGAACAGCAAGCCAAGGACATCATCAACCAACTGAACCATGGTGGGAATTTCGCCACGCTGGCAAAGAAATACTCCACCGATGCATCCAAAAGCCAAGGCGGCGAACTGGGCTGGTTCAGCCCGGACCAGATGGTACCGGCCTTCTCCCAGGCCGTGGCGCAGCTCAAAAAAGGTGAATACACCAAGCAGCCGGTACACACGCAGTTCGGCTGGCACATCATCCAACTGGAAGACACACGGTCCATGCCGCCGCCGAGCCTGGCGTCGGTCCAGGATCAGCTCAAAAATTCATTGGAAGGCAAAGAAGTGGAAGCCTATGTGGATCAGCTGCGCAAAAGCGCCAAGGTGGATATGAATACACCCGCTGCCGTCAGCCCGCAGCCGGCACCCATGCCAGCCGCGGCCCCGGCTGCCGGCACGCAGCCACCCCCAAAACCCTAAACGACCCACAAGCACACAAAAACAAACGGCCAGCCGCGAGGCTGGCCGTTTGTTTTGCGCAGGTTTCAATTATGCCGTTGCTGTAACTCCGCAAACGCTGTGCGGATGCGCTCCAGTCGCGCCCGGTTGGCGCCGATACCAAACAGTCCGAGCCGCGCGATGGAGCGCATCTCGATCACGTGCCGGTGAGGGTCCAGATAAAATTCCACATCATCGACGGCATTTTCCGGTTGGTAGTAATACTTCGAAGCCTGATCTGTCCTATCGGCAATCGGATACTCGATCCGGATGTAGCTGCGATGATTGGAGACGATGCGGCCCTGCCCCACCACCGTGGCCGCGATGAGCAAATCATTGCGGGCTTGATCGCGGGTGCTGGTGTAAATCAGTGGCGCGATATGCAGACTGGGATCATGGTCCTGGGTCGAAACGCAGTCACGTTGCAGCGGGCAGGAAGCCAGTTGACCCTGACGCACGCCGAACGTGGGAGTGAGGATGGTGCTGCAGCCATTCATCGTCAGCGCTGTTAAAACCACCATTAGCCCGGTATATCGCACGCTTAAATCCCGCGGTTGCCCGCTCTCGGAGTCGAGTGGGACATTTTATATCCAAATATCATGTGATGGACGTCACAGTTCGAGCAAACGTCTGAAGACCGCTTCGTCCATGAGGCCGATACCCAGCTTGCGGGCCTCCGCAAGCTTGGAACCCGGTCCCGCGCCGACCACCAAGTAATCGGTTTTCCCGGACACGCTGCCGCTCACCTTGCCACCCAAGGCCTGAATGCCGGCTTTCGCATCCTCACGCGTCATGCCTGCGAGTGTGCCAGTCAGCACAAAGGTTTTGCCGCTCAGGGGACCCGATCCGGTGTGTTGTGCACCCGCATGTTCCGGCCACTGCACCCCGGCTTTGCGCAGCGCACCGATGACCTGACGGTTATGGGGTTCATGGAAAAAGGCGACGACGGCCGCGGCCACCACCGGCCCCACGTCCGGCACCTGCACTAGCGCTGTCGCATCCGCTTTCATCAGCGCCTCCAAGGTACCAAAATGTCGCGCCAGTGCCTGGGCGGTGGTTTCTCCCACTTCGCGGGTACCGAGCGCATACAGGAAACGCGCCAGCGTGGTATGACGGGCGTGCTCGATGGCCTGCACCAGGTTCTCCGCTGATTTCTCACCCATGCGCTCCAGGTCCGCGAGTTGCGGGACCGTGAGTCCGAAAATGTCAGCAGGTGTGTGTACCAGTCCGGCGTCCACCAGTTGCTCCACCAGTTTTTCTCCGAGGCCTTCGATGTCCAGTGCGCGGCGTGAGGCAAAATGACGGATCAGCTCCTTGCGTTGCGCGGCGCAATACGATCCACCGCTGCAACGCGCCACCGCCTCGCCTTCCAAACGCAGCACCTCGGAACCACACACCGGGCAGGTGCGCGGCAAGCGCACACGCCGGGTGTTTTTCGGCCTTTGCGTCAGTACCACACTCACCACTTCAGGGATCACATCGCCGGCGCGCCGCACGATGACGGTGTCGCCCACACGCACGTCCTTGCGCTCCACCTCATCCATGTTGTGCAGCGTAGCATTGCTGACGGTGGCGCCGCCGACGAATACCGGCTCCAAACGTGCCACCGGCGTGAGCGCACCGGTGCGGCCCACCTGAAATTCCACCGCACGCAATACCGTCATGGCTTCTTCCGCCGGAAATTTATGCGCGATGGCCCAGCGTGGCGCGCGCGCCACGAAACCCAACTGCCGTTGCAGGTCGAGGCGGTCAACTTTATAAACCACACCGTCAATCTGATACGGCAGCCGATCGCGTTTAACCGCCATCTGCCGGTAGAACTGCAGACAGCCATCCACGCCGTGCACAACCCGGTTCTCCGGGTTGGTCCGCAGGCCCCAGTCCCGAAAGCGCGCCAACACTTCGCTGTGACGCTCCGGTAGTTTGCCGCCCTCTATCTGCCCCCACGCATAAGCAAAAAACTCCAAAGGCCGGGAGGCAGTAATGCGGGCATCGAGTTGCCGCAAACTGCCGGCGGCGGCGTTGCGCGGATTGGCGAAGATCTTTTCGTTTTTGCGTGCGACACGCGCGTTGAGTTTTTCAAAACCTTTTCTGGGCATGAAAATCTCGCCGCGGGCTTCGAGCAACGTTGGAAAACCTTGGCCCATGAGACGCAGCGGCACGGAAGGAATGGTACGTACGTTCTGGGTAACGTCCTCGCCCACGGTGCCGTCTCCGCGGGTGGCCCCGCGCGCCAACACGCCGTGTTCGTAAACCAGACTGATGGCAAGGCCGTCGAGTTTGGGTTCCGCGGTATACGCCAGATGCGTGGACGTGCCAAGCCGTTCGTGCGCGCGCCGCTCGAAATCCCGCACTTCCTGTTCGTCGAAAGCGTTGTCCAGCGACAACATGGGTACTTCGTGACGCACTTGGCCAAATTCCGCGAGTGGCGTGGCGCCCACGCGCTGCGTGGGGGAATCGCGCGTCACAAGTTCCGGGAATTGCCGCTCCAGCGTCTGTAGCTCACGCAACAGCCGGTCATATTCACTATCCGGAATCTCCGGCGCATCAAGCACGTAATATAAATAATTGTGCCGATTGATTTGGTCGCGCAGAGCGCGAATGCGGCACTCTGCATCTCCGTGGCTTGTCATGGCAGAGTTTCCTGCGAGGAAGGCATGTCAGGCGGTTACTAGCATGGGCGTGGCTACTGACCGCTCATGCCGCCCTGAAATTCGAGGATGCGCTCGCGAATACCCTGGGCAATCTGGGTCGTAAGCGTGCTGCGGGTTTCATCAAGAACTTCGCCGTCCAATTGCCGCGCCAGGGAACGGGCCGTAGCCAGCATATCGGCACAAGCCGCTACGCCATTCTGCGGTCCCGGTAGCAGCAGGAACAGCGTGAGCCCCGGAACTCGCATCTCTGATAGCGCATCCGGATCCAGCACACCCGGCTCGACCATGTTTGCTACGCTGAATACGGATTGTTGCACACCGTTTTTGGTCAGACGATGGAATACCCGGTACTGACCGTAGTGCAAACCGGCTGACTGCAACGCGCTGAGCACATCGGCACCTGCAAACCCGCTGTGCTCGCGGCAGGCCACATGCAACGCGAGAATCAGTTGTTTTGTATCCGATTCAGAATTTGTATCGTTGACTTTTGATGTCACAGGCACTTCGGACCGCCGCATCGAAGACATCGATAAGTCAGCAGCGGGATCAGAAGGCATGTCCGGCAGATTCGATTCTTTCAGCGTTGGGACCTTCCGGCGTAACTCACCAGAGCGGTTTTTTTTCTGACGAGAGAGCAAATAAACCACGGCGATGAACACCACGCCGATCAGGATGAGAATCAGGCGCAGCTCCCACATCTCACATGGCCGCGATGCGTACCGCCTCGTCCACGTCCACGGCCACCAGCCGCGACACGCCAGGCTCCTGCATAGTCACGCCGATCAGCTGATTCGCCATTTCCATGGTGCCCTTGTTGTGGGTGATGAATACAAACTGTACCCGGTCGGTCATGCCGCGCACCAAGTCGCCGAAACGGCCGATATTGGTCTCGTCCAGCGGGGCATCCACCTCATCCAGCAGACAGAACGGCGCGGGATTCAGTTCGAAGATGGAGAATACCAGCGCTACCGCCGCCAGTGCCTTCTCGCCGCCGGAAAGCAAGTGGATGGTACTGTTACGCTTGCCGGGCGGCCGCGCCATGATAGTCACACCGGCATCCAGTAATTCATCGCCGGTCAGTTCCAGGTACGCATGGCCGCCGCCAAACAGTTTCGGGAAACTGATTTGCAGCCCGGAGTTCACCTTGTCGAAAGTTTCCTTGAAGCGCGTGCGCGTTTCACGGTCAATCTTGCGAATAGCGTTTTCCAACATGCTCAGGGCTTCATTGAGATCGGCCAATTGGGAATCCAGGTATTGTTTGCGCTCCGAATGTTCCGCATATTCCTGGATAGCCGCCAGGTTTATCGGCCCGAGGCGCTCGATGCGTTGCTCGACACCGGCAATTTTTTCCAGGCACATATCGCCATTGACATCCGCCGGCATGGTCTTAAGCACGTCATCCAACACATAACCGTCATGCTGCAACTGCTCCACCAGGGTCGCGCGTCGCACACGCGCTTCCTGCGTACCGAGGCGTAACTGTTGCACCTGTTCGCGCAGTTCCTCGGCCTTGCGCTCGCTGGCATGCCGCTGCTGCTCGAGATCACGCACTTGTTCCGCAAAAGTTTCCAGCCGGCGGCGTGCCTCCGACAATTCAGAATCCATGCTGCTGCGCTTGTTGAGCAGCCCTTTGAGATCTGTTTCCTGTTGATGAGCGGGCTCCACTGCATCTTTGACAGCCTGCAGCAGACCGGTGCGGCGGTTTTCCATCTGCGCCAACTGCATTTGCATGCGGGATAGATTCTGCTGGGTGGATTCCAGCAAGGACCGGTGGGATTCCAATTTGAGGGCTATGGCGTGCATGCTTTCGCCATCCTGCTTGGCGCGCTCACGGGCTGCCTCGGCTTCGTTACGCAACTTGTCCCTCTCGGCCAGCAAGATTGGACGCCGGGATGCGAGTGCCTGCATGGAATCCAGAGCGGCTTCCACTTGCCCGCGCACCGCCTTGAGCTCCGCCTCGATAGTGGATATCTGGTCATTATATTCACGCGTTTCGGCATTCAGGCGCTCGATGCGCTGGGCCACCTGCTCCAGGCTATTGTGAGCGGTTTTGAGCCGTGCCGCCGTGTCCGCCTGTTGGCGATGTGCAAGGTTCACCTGCGTTTGAACCTCCTCGCGACGCGATTCCAATTCCTTGATCTGTCGCCGGGTGAATTCCAGCTGTGCGGCGAGTTTTTCAACGTTGCGTGCCACCTCCGCCAGATCAACCTTGCGCTGCTTGAGCTCCTGTTCCCGCGCGATTACGCCGGCGCGTTCATCCTGATCGCGGATCACGCGTACCCAGTGCCGTCCTAACCAGATGCCGTCACGGGTAATCACCGATTCGCCTGGTGACAATCGCGGGCGCGCCGCCAACGCAACTTCCAGGTTTTCCGCAACACGCACGTCCCCCAACAGCCCTTCCAGCGGTACCGGTGAGGTGATCTTGCCGAGCAGGCTGCCGGCAGCGGCAGCTTTACTCTCCGCTTTTTCCACGAAGGACAGAGACCCGCCGGTCAGCGTGGCGAATTCCGCCGCCTGCGTGTCGAATTCCTCAACACACACGGCTTCCAGGTGATAACCCAATACGGTCTCCACCGCACGTTCCCACCCGGGGATGACGGTAATGAGTTCCGCCAGACGCGGGTTGTCGGCCAAGTGCCGTTTCCTCAGCCACTCCGTGACCTGTGCGCGGCTCTTGCCCAAGGCTGCCTGCTGCAAGGCTTCCAAAGAAGCGAGCCGGCCACGATGGTCTTCCAGCGCGCTCCGTAAGCTGTGCAATTCTTTCGTCAGGCGCTGATCCTCCTCACGGCTGGCATCCAACGCGTGAATGACTTGCTCGAGTTCGGTCTGCCGCTGTGCCCGCGCCGCATCCGCCTGCCGCGTGGCCTGATCAATTGTGGCAATTTCGCTTTGCAGGGTGTCCGCCGACAGGTCGCCGTGTTCCCGCTGCAACTTTTCACGGCGTTGCAGTGCCTGGCTCAGTTGCCGCTCCAGATGTTCGATGCGCGCGCGCCCGACTTCCGCGCTCTGGGATTTCTCGCTGGCTTCCCGGTTGAACGTTTCCCATTGTTCCTGCCATACCTGAATCGCGTGTTCAGTTCTGACGAGTACGGCGGTGGCCTGCTGTTGCGCCTGAACGGCGCCCGTATGAGCGGGTTCAAGCTCTACCATAGCCTGCGTAGTCCGGGTGATCTGATCCTGGTCGCGGTTGATATGGCCTTCTATCTCGCGCCGGTTGCTTTCCAGTTCTTCGGTATCTTTCTGCTGCTGGTTGCGCAGCTCGCGGATGTGCTGCAGGGATTGCTCAAGCCGCGCGATGGCGGTGCCGAGTTCGTAATAGTGCCCCTGCACACCATTGAGGTTATCGCCGGCCTCATCGTGATGCTGCCTGGATTTTTCCAGTTTGCTTTCGATGCTGCGTTGCTCCGCGAGCGCGGCCTCAAATTGGATTTCGTGATCCCGGATGCCGTGATCCTGGCCTTCCACCTGGGCATCGAGTTCACGCCAGTACAGCGCCTTGAGCTCAGCGTCCAGACGGCGCTTTTCCTCGTTTAATTCCTTGTAACGTTCGGCGGCCCGCGCTTGACGGTGCAGGTGCTGCAGTTGCTTGTTCACTTCCTCCAGCAGGTCGTTCAAGCGTTCGATATTTTCGCGTGTATGGCGAATGCGGCTCTCAGTCTCGCGGCGCCGCTCCTTGTATCTGGAGATGCCGGCGGCTTCCTCCAGGAAAACACGCAGCTCCTCAGGCTTGGATTCCACCAGGCGGGTGATGGTGCCTTGTTCGATAATGGCATAACTGCGCGGTCCGAGACCGGTGCCCAGGAACAGATCGGTGACATCGCGGCGGCGGCAGCGGGTGTTATTGAGAAAATAATTGGAGGTGCCGTCGCGTACCACCTCGCGCTTCACGGAGATTTCCGCGTAATTGGCAAACTGGCCGCCGACGGCGCCATCGGAGTTGTCGAAAATTAACTCGATGGATGCGGTACTGACGGGCTTACGGGCGCTGGAACCGTTGAAAATCACATCCGCCATCGAATCACCGCGCAACTGCTTGGCGGATAACTCACCCATCACCCAGCGGACGGCGTCAATGATATTCGACTTGCCGCAGCCGTTGGGGCCGACGATACCGACGAGATTGCTGGGTAATTGGATGGTGGTGGGATCCACGAAGGACTTGAATCCCGACATTTTAATTTTACTGAGTCGCATGCTGGATGGTGGTCATCAAATGGCCAGTCCTGGCCGCGTAGTGTAAAGTATCGGCGCCTGAAAACGCAGTAGCGAGCGGATCATGCCCACCCCGCCCAGCAAAACCCTGGAAACCTTTCCCAACCCGCGCGCGGGACGGGATTATACCATCCGCATCCGTATTCCCGAATTCACCTGCCTGTGCCCGAAAACCGGTCAGCCGGATTTCGCCGAGCTGCTGCTCGAGTATGTCCCCGATCAACTTTGCGTGGAGCTCAAAGCACTAAAACTGTATATATGGGGTTACCGCGGTGAAGGCCATTTCCATGAAGCGGTGACCAACCGCATCATGGACGACCTGGTAGCCGCCCTGCAGCCAAAATTCATGCGGCTCACCGCAGAATTCAAGGTGCGGGGTGGAATTTACACTACGGTGGTGGCTGAGCATCGCCAGTCGGACTGGCGGAGTCCGGCCTCAGTCACCCTGCCCTGAAGCACAGCGTAGATGCTGGGGGAATTTACCGAGGGCGTCCGCTGCCTGTTTCGTGGCTTCGGGTTTCTGCTGCGACCAGGCGTAAAACGCCATGTGATTATTCCCTTGCTCATCAATATCGGGCTGTTTGCCTGTGCCATCGCCTTCGCGGCGGATCGTTTCGGCACCTGGCTGCACCATTGGACCGCCGGGATGCCCGCTTGGCTCACCTGGCTGGCCTCGTTGCTATGGCTGATATTCGCGTTCTCCGCGGTGGTAGTGCTTTTCTATGCTTTTACGCTGGCGGCGAATCTCCTGGCCGCGCCCTTCAATAGTTTTCTTGCGGCGCGCGTGGAAGCCCTGGTGACCGGCCAACGGCCGGATAGCGGCCGCAGCCTGGTTGGGGACATTGTCATCAGTCTCCGGAACGAGCTGCGCCGCACCCTGTATATCGTGTGGCGCGCCTTGCTGATCGGGATTCTGGGTCTGCTGCTATTGTTCGTGCCATTTTTCAGCATACTCACCCCGCTCTCGTGGTTTGTGTTCACCGCCTGGATGCTGGCCATGCAGTATTCCGACTACCCGCTCAGCAATCATGGCGTGGATTTCACGGCCCAACGCCCGCTCTTGACGCGTCAGCGCAGTCGTTTATTCGGCTTTGGCGCCGCCGCCGCCCTGTGTACCCTGATTCCAGTGGTGAATTTCATCATCATGCCGGCTGCAGTGGCGGGCGCGACGCTGCTGTGGACAGAAATACACCCACCGCATTCCTGAATCGTCCCACGGGCAATATGCGTTCGCTGGGATTCGTCTTAATGCAACTTGCGCCGCGGAGGGCAATCCGGTATAAACTGCCCCGCTTTATTTCCGGGTAACCAGGAGTTTTCGATGCCGGCTAAGAAAAAGGCCGTTGCCACTGCCCCTTCCAAAACCAAGGCCGCAAGGAAGCCCGCCGCCAAAGCTGTGTTCAAGTCGCCGTTCGCTAAAAAACCGGTTGCCAAACCGGCGGCAGCTCCTGCGCGCCGCTCCCGGCATCGGGCCAGCGACGTCTTCCAGGGATTCACGCCTTATCCGCTCAGGAAAGGCGAGCCTTACATGAACGAGAACCAGCGGGCGCACTTCCGCAATATCCTGCTGGGCTGGAAAAAAGAACTCATGGAAGAAGTGGATCGTACCGTGCATCACATGCAGGACGAAGCCGCCAATTTCCCGGACCCCAATGACCGGGCCACCCAGGAATCGGAATTCAGCCTGGAACTGCGGACCCGGGACCGGGAGCGCAAGCTCATCAAGAAAATTGACGAGGCACTGGCAAACCTGGAAGCCGGTGAGTACGGCTATTGCGATTCCTGCGGCGTGGAGATCGGCATCCGCCGCCTGGAAGCCCGCCCCACCGCCACCCAGTGCATCGATTGCAAAACCCTGGATGAGATCCGCGAAAAGCAGATGACCGGCTGATCAAAGAGGTGAGGGGTCAGGGGTGAGGCGTAAAGCGCAAGCACAAGAGACAGACCAATGCGCCTGTATGGCTTTCCCGTTCGCCATACGCTCTCTACATGCCTCACCCCTTACCGATATGAAATTATTCTGACACGCGACCTCCTGATTTCTCACCCCTTGCCTCTGATTTGGACCCCTCACACCTCACCCCTCACTCCTCACCTTCTTATAGAGGCCGTTTCGCGCCCTCGCCAACCGGACCCCTGCACTTCGGTTCGCTGGTGACGGCGCTCGGCAGCTATCTGGACGCCCGTGCCCACGGGGGCGAATGGCTGTTACGCATGGAGGATTTGGACCCGCCGCGGGAACAACCTGGAGCCGCCGATGCCATCCTGCGCAGCCTCGACGCCTTCGGTCTTCACTGGGACGGAGCGCTGCTCTACCAGCACAGCCGCCTGGATGCCTACCAGGCCGCCATCGGGCGACTGTGGGCCGCAGGTTTGGCCTTTCCCTGCGCCTGCAGCCGCACTGAGATCGCCGACAGCAGCCTGTTGGGCGTGGAAGGACCCGTGTACCCGGGCACCTGCCGCCACGGTCTGCCGCCGGGCAAACCGGCCCGGGCGATCCGCTTACGTGTGGCCGATGGCGAGATTCTCTCCTTTGACGATGCCATACAGGGCCAGGTCCGACAGCACCTGGCAAAAGAAGTCGGCGATTTCGTCATCCGCCGTGCCGACGGCGGCTTCGCCTACCAACTGGCCGTGGTGCTGGACGACGCCTTTCAGGGCATCACCCACGTGGTGCGCGGCGCCGACCTGCTGCTGTCCACGCCGCGTCAGATTTACCTTCAGCGTGTGTTGGGCCTGCGCCCGCTCATTTATATGCACCTTCCGGTGGCGGTAAACGCGGCGGGCGAAAAATTGAGCAAACAAACCCATGCCGCACCGGTAAACGACGCGCGCGCTCCCGCGCTCCTTTTCCAGGCCCTTGAATTCCTCCGCCAAGAGCCGCCGCCAGAACTTCGCAGGTCCACGGTCGCGGAGCTGCTCCACTGGGGTGTCAGTCGCTGGCGACCCCTGCGGATGGAAGGTCTGCATACGCGAAAAATTGCGTTTGAATAAACATTAACTATTATTTATATCTATCTGATTATATTATATATTTTGTATGTTTTCATACAATTTCATTTTGCGGAGTGATCGGGCATCGGGTCTGCCGAGCACCCGCATTGGCGTAAAGCATCTGACAAAATGGAACGCGGGATGTCGTGTCAATCTGCGCCAGAGGGTGCGGCAGCCGCTTCCAGCCGCGATAATCCGCAAGATGGCGCTCCTGACCAGGCGGGCCGGTTCACGCGGCATGAGCGCCATGCGATGAATACAGAATCGGGAAAGGGACAAGAATGATCGTCCAAAGCGACTTCAGACCCAGCCGGTTGCTTGGCAACCGCCATTTGCAAACTGTCTTCCCCAATGTTTTTCTGCGGCGTCCGCGGGTGGAAACCCGCCGGGAACGGCTGGAACTAGCGGATGGGGATTTCATTGACGTGGACTGGACCCTGGGGAAAACCGGACCCATTGTCATTGTATTGCACGGACTCGAAGGTTCAATAAGGTCCCGCTATGCCGCCCGCATCATGCGGCGCATTCACGAGATGGGCTTACGGGGCGCCTTGCCCCATTTCCGTGGCTGCAGCGGCGAGCCCAATCGTTTGCCCATTGGCTATCACTCCGGTTTCACCCAGGATATTGAATATTTCACCGGCTTGCTGAAGCAGCGCGAGCCGCAGACAGCGCTCGCCGCGGTGGGTTATTCCCTGGGCGGCAATGTGTTACTTAAGTGGTTGGGGGAAAGCCCCAATGCTGGCCGTCTGGTAACCGGTGTGGCGGTTTCGGTGCCCTTCGACTTAGCGGATGCTTCGCGGGTTATTGAACAGGGCATGTCCAGGATCTATAAATGGGAACTATTGGATCGCATGCGCCGCTCCTCCATCCGCAAATTCAACCGGGTCAAGGCGCCTTTCCCGTTGCCCGACATCGGCAAAATCCGCACCTTCCGGGCGTTCGACGACAAACTCACCGCCCCGCTGCACGGCTACCGGGACGCAGACGACTACTATGCACGCTGCAGCAGCCGCTTCTTCCTCAAGAACATCCGCGTGCCCACACTCATCCTGCATGCCGCCGATGACCCCTTCATGAGCCCCGCCTCCGTGCCGCGCGAAAACGAATTGTCACCCGCCGTCACGCTGGAACTCAGTCAACAAGGCGGTCACGTGGGCTTTGTCAACGGCTCGCTGTTGCGCCCGAACATGTGGCTGGCGGAGCGCATCAGCTTGCACTTGCAGCAGCGGCTTGCCGCCGGAACTTCAAAAAGCCGGAGCTGAAACCGGCGCCATGAGCTCGGCATACATGGATTCTCCCCGGCTGAAGCCGCGGGAATCCATTGTCATCCTGTGTCCGGGAATGCCGCCTTTCAGGAAACTTCAGTGCTGTTCAGTCGTACCCGATCCGTTTAAATCATTCGTGATTTCGCGGAACTGCTCCAGAGCCGCTTCGAGATCATCCACGATTTCCTGAGCGATGACGTCCGGGGGTGGAAGGTTGTCGGATTCCGAGAGGCTTTCGTCCCGGAGCCAGAAGATATCGAGGCTAACCTTGTCGCGATTGATGAGTTCGTCGTAGGTATAGACGCGCCAGCGACCTTCCTGCTTCTTGTCGGACCAGGTCGCTTTGCGGCTATGCCGATCTTCCGCGTTGTAGCACTTCACGAATTCATCCAGGTCTTCGCGTTGCAAGGGGTCGGTCTTGAGGGTGAAATGCTTGTTGGTGCGCAGGTCGTAGATCCAGAGTTTCTTGGTCCACGGGGTTTCGCTGGCGGGTTTCTTGTCGAAGAACAGCACGTTTGCCTTCACGCCCTGGGCGTAGAACAGGCCGGTGGGCAGGCGCAGCAGGGTGTGGACGTCGCACTCGTGCAGCAGCTTGCGGCGGATGATCTCGCCGGCGCCGCCTTCGAAGAGCACGTTGTCGGGCACGACTACGGCGGCGCGGCCGTTTTGCTTGAGCAGGGTTTTGACGTGCTGGACGAAGTTGAGCTGCTTGTTCGAGGTGGTGGTCCAGAAGTCGCCGCGCTCAACGCTGTCGCGCTCTTTGCTGACCTTGCCCTCCTCTCCCACAATGGTGGTGCTGCTCTTCTTGCCGAAGGGCGGGTTGGTGAGCACCAGGTCGAAGCGGTCGCCGGGGTCGGCGGCCAGCGAGTCGGACACCACAATGGGCTCGAAGTCCTGGCTGCCGATGCCGTGCAGCAGCATGTTCATGGCGCACAGCCGCGCCGTGGCCTGCACCAGCTCCCAGCCCTTGAAGCTTTCCTCCTTGAGTTTGGTCTTTTGCGGTTTGGTCAAATTTGGATTGTGCTTCACCACATAGTCGTGGGCCGCGAGCAGAAAGCCGCCGGTGCCGCAGGCCGGGTCGCTCACGGTCTCGCCGGGCTTCGGGGCCATGACATCCACAATCGCCTGGATCAGCGGGCGCGGGGTGAAGTACTGGCCGGCCCCGGACTTGGTGTCCTGGGCGTTCTTTTCCAGCAGGCCTTCGTAGGCATCGCCCTTCACGTCGGCGCTCATTGACACCCAGGTTTCCTTGTCGATGAGGTCCACGATCAGCCGCCGCAGCTTGGCCGGGTCCTGGAACTTGTTCTGCGACTTGTTGAAGATCAGCCCGAGCAAGCCCTTCTGGTTACCCAGCGCCTCAAGGGTGCGGCGGTAGTGATCGAACAGCTCGTCGCCGTCTTTCTTGATGAGGCTCGGCCAACTGTATTTCTCCGGCACCGGATTCTTCTGGTTGTACGGCAACTGGGTGCGCTCGTCGGCCATTTTGAGGAACAGCAGATACGTCAACTGCTCGACGTAGTCGCCGTACGACATACCGTCGTCGCGCAGCACGTTGCAGTAGCTCCAGAGTTTTTGAACGATGGTGGCTGTATTCATGAATCGAAGTCTATTACGCGGAAACTTCTACCACCCAATGAGAATTGGTGTGTTATACATGTTGTTCGAGGCATCTTTTTCTTTCCGAAGAATCTCCTTCATCGGCTTGGTCAAGTACGCTCGCGTTTTTAAGACAGCATCTGATTTTTCTGCCAAACTTTTCAACTTGCTTTCAACAAACCGACCTATTTCTGGGTCGAGTTGAAAAGGTCGCTTATGCACACAAAATAGATCGGGCTCCGGCAATCTGACATATATTCTGTTTCCATTCCTCCGAATCTGAAGATCGGGAATGGCATTCTTGAGCTTTGTCAGGTGCAAATCAGTACAGTAAGGCCCGTCTTTTTGCCGAATGAAATAAGCCCCCGTGAGGCGTTTCCCTATTTCTTGCATATATGACCATTCAAGCAAATATAGGAGCTTGTGAAGGGCGAAATAAGACACCTCACGCTCCGCGCACAATATGGCCTTAATTACCTCGGCTACAGACTCTTTCGTGGACCCCCGCACCTTGCGTGCCTTGAGCCCGAGTCGCTTTAGATGATCCGCGACAAACTGATAATCTGATCTTTGATTGGCCAAACTCCGATGGATCATTGCCCGCTGACCGGGATGATACAAAGGAATTAATTGACGCACGTACCATGGATTTGAGGTGCGGACACTTTCTCGAAGCGTTAGGGTATGCCCGTCGATCATAGAGGTTGCCTTCAACGCGTTAGCGCCTAGCGTCACTACGATGCTGGGGTCGATTAGGTCTATTTGCTGCTTCAGGAAGCCAGAGCAATGGGCAACCTCATCCGAACTCGGGGGTGCATTGTTACCATCGTCATCCTTCGGATTACAGAGTGCCGCATTGGTAACAAATATATCTTCTCGGCTAATTCCAACGAAGTCCAGCAAGGACTCGAAGTTGTCACCGGCCTTATCACCGTGGAAAGGAATACCGGTTGCATCGGCTCCGAGTCGTCCCGGCGCCTCCCCTATAAACATCACCCTTGCATCAAGAGAGCCAGAGGATAGGCCTAGAATGCGAGCGCTATTCATCATCCGCGGACAGAGCATGCAACTCTGCACGCGTCCACAGAGTTCAGCAAAGTCGCCGAGTTTGCTAGAGGCGAGCAAGGGCTTTGAGATTAGATTTTGTTGATTGGAAGTAGGCATGAGCTGAATGACAGACCAAGGGCCCTGGGTTCCTGTTCGTTTCTTCGCAAATGAATTTCAGAAGCTGTCCTAATCCGACGAAATTCCCTAATACTTTCTCAAAATAATCGTGATTCCTATAAACTGCCAATAATGATACTAAGTCCTTATCCGGGCAAAGCAATTCTACGTACTGGAGACATGGTCCGCCGATCGGCTTCGGTCTATCGGTATCAGCGGATGATATATGAATCATTAGGGCGGCTTTTGTATTATTCCGCCAAGTCCGCAAGGCGTGAATCACCCTTTCCAATTGGTTAACATCTTCACTACCGAAACGAATCATCCGGTCGAAATAGGTGCCCCACCGCCTCCCCCTTTGCTTATGAATTTTTTTCGCTCGTTCGTGAACGTTCACATATCGGTCATACAGTTCCGGGCGCGAGTAACCACGCGTCAGATATTTATATGGGAATATTGTGGTTGCCACATCAGATACTGATTGGATATCTGCTTTGAACCTGGCCGGGTTGTACTCTCGGAACCAACTTTGATCGGTTGTGGTTGGGTTCGCCACAGTCGTAATAAGGTTAAACGCCTCACCACTATCCATCAATAGCCTTGCTCCATACCTCCAAGCATTGAGAGCTGTATCTGCATTTACGCAATGTACCATCTTATCCGCCCTGATAAGTTATCATTCTGCTTTTGAGGTTTAGCTCAACGACTCCGCCGTTGTTTGCCAGAAGCTGACGAAATACTTTGAAGCCTTCTACGATTGCGACCCTCCATTCATAAGCGGACCGGTTATCGACCTCAAACCCGCGCACTAGACTCTTAATTGTTCGAAGAATCTCAGCATCAACTTGATCCGTGCCATCAAGATAATTATGGTCCCGCGCATAGTTGTATACGTATAAGGAAATGAACTCATCGGTAAATATTGCCCGGGCGCCATCTTGCACCTCATCAACCGCCAGGTTACTTTTTCTCTTGTGTTTTATTAACTTTCGCAGAACGGGAGACCATCCCAGGAGCGCTGCGTAAGCCAGATGAAAACAATCGTGATAACGATAACCATCATCGCCATACGCATTATCCGTCAATCGGTTCCCTATCTCTATGCCTCCAACCGATATTCGGACTTTTTTGAACCCTGCGTCTGAGCATTCATCGGCTTCTTCAAACTTCACTTCTAGGCTCCATGGCAATTGCTCACTGTCTGGGTAGTCTGCATCATACAAATGATAGCCTTTTGTGACTAGCCCAGACGAACCCCACAACAATCGCGTCTTTTCTAGGTTAAATCGTGCAATGTCATCTAACGAGAGGTGGTACTTCTTTGCTACATTTGCGAGATACCAAAGTACGTCGCCCATTTCTTCGCGAAGATCGGCATGGAAAGACCTGTATGCTTCTTTATCACGGAGCCGTTTTTTGAATGTGGTCAGCAACGAGCCGATTTCACCGATCAGTCCAAACAATGAGATCGATTCGCCGCGACCTCCTTCGCCAGGATATTGGTCCGTGCGACTCGCCTCCTCCTGATATTCATCAAACTTCATATCGAAGGACCTCCTTGGTAGAACGGGATGTCATAGTACGGTAACCGACGGGCCCGCTGGCAGCCTTCTCAATAGGGCTCGCCTAATCGGGCTTGTCCAGCACTATGCTCGGCTGGTTGTACGGTGGTTTGGCACGCTCGTCGGCCATTTTGAGGAACAGCAGATACGTCAACTGCTCGACGTAGTCGCCGTACGACATACCGTCGTCGCGCAGCACGTTGCAGTAGTTCCAGAGCTTTTGGACGATTGTGGAGGTGTTCATAGCGTTAGTTAGTCACCAAGTATGGCCTCGTCCGGTAACGTCGCTCTGATTGTCGCAGTCAGTTTTGCCTCTGCACCAGCCATTTCGTTGGGGCTCCAGACGACTGTCAGATGGTGATTTGTGTCGAAATGTGGGCCTTTATTTTTGTCATCGAATACGTCCTTTCGGCATGTGTAAATTACGGGTTTACCTAGTCCTTCGGCATAACCAGCTTCCCAATAAGCACCTTTATTTTGGTTTGTCAGGTCAGCTATCAGGAAGCGGCACTGACGAATCTCAACCCTAAGACGGTCGTCGATCAGCCCCGCAGATTGCCCCTCGTCAATACGCTTCAAATCGAATCCGCTTGCCGCCACAGCTGGCTTGAAGTGATCTTGGTAAATGCGGTCTAGTTCTTTGTCACCGAACTGCATAGCCATAAATGCCATTCGACTAGTTGATTTCCCGCGTTGTAATTCATCAAACTGCTTCCAGCCTTTGAGAGTCAGTTGAGCCGATAAAATAATGCAGCCGCCCCCCATCGACTTAATAACTTCTCCATCTATCAAACCGGCATCAATTGCCTGTGACGTCAAAAACCCGATACTTCCCATGTTAGCTGTGCCAACAGCAGCTATAGATTGGTGACCAATCTCAATCGCATCCCCAATATTCGATTGGTTTTCACCAAGCCACATAATCAAGTTCTCTAACTGTTCGTTGGGTCTCGGCAGATTCCCATTAACAAGAATGTTCTCGAGCAATTCGGACGTCAACATCGCCCACTGCTCTTTTCTAGTCATCCGGTAAAGCGCGTGACTCAGCTTCGCCGATCCGTCCTTAGTTCGCCCAACCTTACCTTGAATCACGGAATAAACGGTGCCACTCAAGGAATATGGACCGCACTGTGCGCACTCGAAAAAATACTTATCTCCTCGAGACTCTAATTTTATCAATACAGTTTTGCAAACAGGGCATGGTTGTGTCACGGCATACCTCTATCAATTGTTAATCAATGGCCAACGTCTTTTATCAATGCATATCTCCTGTCATGAAAATGGATGAAAGAATTGACTGGCGGAGGCGTTCGGCGCGCTTGAGGTTCGCGTCGACTTGCGCCTCGACTTCGCACATGAGGGAAAGGCGGCGGTCGACTTCGGCGACAATTCGATGTTGTTCAGATTCGGGTGGGATTGGCAATGCTATTGCACGGATCTCGCCGAGAGAAAGGCGTGGCCTTCCTATGCCGTGAAGTACTTTCTTGACACGCTGCCGAGTAGGTTGGCAGTTCAATGCCGCATTCAGGTATGCGGGAATCAACGCTGAATGAAACTTAAACCGTATGCAATCAGCTTTGACAATTGCAGGCCCAACGAACGAAGGGATGATGCAGGCGCGCGGAGGATTATCGCCCAAGGTTGCAATAACGAGATCACCAGCATGAATCTCGTGTTTGCGAAGCCGTTCGAAATGCGTGGTTGAGATATGGGCGTGCTCGTCAGCAAACTCTCCGTCCTTTATGTTCTGGAGTCGAATTACACGCGGGCCTGACTCTTGATAGTGCTCAGTCTTGAGATTCGAACCAAATGGCCCGTCGGTAATCGAGTTGGGTTCTGGCGCAGCTAACTGACCGACACTCGCCCATACCCATCCCTCCGGTAATGCGGGCAGGTCGGTGGTGTCTGGCGCGGCGGGTTCTTTGTATTTGCCCTTACCTTTCCACTGGCTGCGGCGGGTTTCGAGGATGCGTTGCAGGAGTTGGGCGCCGGTTTCGTAGCTACGGTCTTCGGTCGCTCCCGGCATCCTGCCTCCCGCGACATTCGCACTTCCCTGTGCAGCAAGTTCGGCTTCGGTTTCGACGAGGCGGCCTTCGACGGCAGCTTTCAGGACAGCGGCTTTGTAGCGCTTGAGGTTGGCCTTGACGCGCTTGAGGTTGGCGACGGCTTCGTCGAGGCGGGAGAATTGTTTTTCGATTTCCGCGACGATGCATTTTTGTTGGTCGAGGGGCGCGACTGGGATCGGTAATTGTTTTGCTTTGGCACCGGAAAGCTCAAGAAATGTTGTGCCGCTCGCCATACTCTCCGCCAGGTCTTTGCTTCCTTTTAACCACCAGTACACGTAATCCGGCAGAACGCCTTCCTTCAGGACAAAACTCTTGAAGCCTTGGTTTGTGCAGACAGGGCTAGAAGCAATTGCGACATAGCCAATCGGGGCGCGCGATGTAAACATCACCGTACCGGCTGGCATCATTTTGGCGGAAGATTCTTCCAGTCCCTTTTGCGTTATGAAGCGAGCACCATGGGCGATGTGCTTAGCGGTATAGCCAGATAGATCGGCGGGCGTTATCCAGGGGATCGTACCGCTCTCATAGTTGCTTGGGTCATTTGTTTTCGGTGTACCACCGCCAACGACATCAGCGATCTCGCCCAGAGTCGTCCATTTCCAATTCGGTGGTAGCTCGATCAGATCGGTATTCATGCCGCCAATGTCTCGTTCAACTCTTCAGTGATCGTATTCAGCTTGTCGCCGAATAGTTGGTGCACTTTGCTGAGTCCAGTTTCTTGGCGAACTTGTAAGTAAAGCTTACAAGTTGCCGCCTCTGGGCACTCGCCATCGCGCAACACCTGCCGGGCGCCTTCCGGTCGAACTGTCAAGGATTCCTTGACAGTTCCGGTACGCTCAAACTCGCGTTCATCGTAAATATTCTGCATGAGGCTACGCGGCCAATGTCTCGTTTAGTTCTTCAATAATTGCATTCAGCTTATTACGGAACATCTGGTGCACCTTGCCAAGCCACCCGTCTTTTATAAAGTTGGTGGGTTACGCCCTTCGGGCTAACCCACCCTACATTGTTTTGATCTGTACGTTCTTGCTGCGAGCCTCTGTCAGGTTCTTTGCTTCCAATACCCCGGCGATCGCCGCAAATGCATCACGGCGATGATCTCGATGAAGTCGAGTTGCACCCGGTAGATCACCCCGTAGGGGAAATGCGCCACTCGGCACTTGCGTACCTCGCTCTCCACCTGGCGGTAGGCTTGCGGATGGCGCTGTATGCGGTGCAAGGCGTCTTCGAGGTCGTCAAGGAAGCGCTGTGCGAGACCGGGTTGTTTATCGTTGTAGAAGGCGGCGGCCGCGTCGGCCTCGGCCCTGGCTTCTCCATGCCAGCAAAGCTTCATGGGGTGTATTTCCCGCGCAGCTCGTTGATGACCATGGCGCCGTCGAGCAACGTCGCCTTGCCGCTATCGATCTCGGCGCAGCGGCGCTGGATTTCCTTCAGCCATTCCTGCGAGACTGCAAAGTCCTGATCGAGGTCCAGGCTTTCAATAAGCGTTTCCGCAACAAGCGCGCGCGCGGCGGGATCGAGCCGCATGGCTTCAGTGAGTACTTTTTCAGGATCTGCTTTACCGGGCATATATATCTCTCCTTCAGGCAACGAGAGTTTCGTTCAGGTTTTCCATTATGGTCACAAGGCGCCCGCCAAACAACTGATGTGCTTTACCGAGGCCGCCCCGTTGGGCGAATGGCGCGTACTCAAAGTCTTCGGATTCTATTCCCAGATTGGCGGCAATGTGGTCGCGGATCATTTCGAGCCAGTGGAGTTGTTCGGGAGTGAAGCTAGCCATTGTTTGGCCCCCTTCGACAGGCTCAGGGCGAACGGCTGGTTGTTGGGAAGCGAGCCAGGCCTTGAAATTGGTGTTGACGCGCTCCGGGAACGGGACGAGTTCGTTGTCCTGGTGGATGGCGAATCGAACCAGGGAAACCAGGTCGGTGAGGATGCGTTTGCCGCTGGCGCCTTTGACCTTGGACTTCTCCAGTGCGGCATACGCATTCCAGAGCTGGGTTTCATTCCATAAACGGGGCGGTTTCTCTATCGCATCGGCCAGTTCCTTGATGGACTCAAAGCTCAAGCGCTGCTTGTAGGGCCTTGAATAGAGAATCTGCAGGGCAGTGATTTCGTCCTTGTTGTCCTTGATGAATTGCTCGAAGGATTGCACCATGCCACGTGCGCGGTCGAGTGCTTCCTTGGAAAATCCGAATTCCAGCACTTCATCGGCACTGATGGTATCAATGACGATTTCATTGTTCTTTTTGATCTGGTTGATGGTTTCACGCAACTTCGGGTCATGCAAAGGCTTGAGGGCCTGTATCAGGACCTTCTGGCGGGCAGCTTTAAGCGCCTGCTCCGGAATCGGCTTGTCCTGATCCGGTGGAATGCCGAGATCAGCCTTGGCCTGCTCAATATGCCGGTCCGGATTGAGGGCAGCGATAATGCGGTGACTTAAATCCTTGACGCCAAGGCCACCGGACAACGCACGAATACGTTTGTCATCTTCCGTGCTTAATCTATGTTCCATGCGCGCCAGACGGCCAGCCAGTGAAGTGAGTACATCTTCTTCCGTATTGCCAAAGGCCACGGCCTGCATAAGCTTTTCGAAGCTGACAGTGGGATTCTGTTCCATGGGGCGGGAATCGGTCTTGTCCCGCTCACAAACGCCGACGGCATCCACAACAACGAAATGGTCCTTGGCGATGGCGTCCGGTGTAACGCTCTTCAGATCATCGGTATTCATGATGCGCACGCCACGGCCCTTCATCTGCTCGAAGAACGAGCGCGATTTAACCGCCCGCATAAACATGACGATTTCTACCGGCTTGATATCGGTACCGGTGGCGACCATATCTACGGTAACCGCGATGCGCGGCATGGGACTGGTGCGGAACTCGTTGATCAGGTCTTTCGGCTTGGCGCCGGTAGTGCGGTAAGTGATCTTCTGAACGAACTCGTTACCTTTGGCGAATTCTTCCCGCACGATATCCACGATGTTTTCCGCATGATTGTCGTCCTTGGCGAAGATTAGGGTCTTGGGAACCCAGGTGCGGCCAGGAAAGATTTCCCTGGGAAGTTTGTCGCGGAAGGTGCGGATGATGGTGCGAATCTGATCGGGGGTGACCACATCGCGGTCAAGCTGGTTGGGGTCGTAGTTGAAATCATCGTCGAGCTGTTCCCAGCGCTTTTTGCGGGTGTCACGTTCCTGAATCTGCACCGAGTAGCCGGCCTCCACGTTCGATCCGGCTGCTGTGATTTTCGTACGGATGCGATACACGTCGTAATTGACGTTAACGCCGTCGGCCACGGCCATTTCGTGGTTGTATTCCATCACCAGGTTGCGGTGGAAGAAGCCGAAGGTTTGTTTGTTGGGCGTGGCGGTGAGGCCGATGAGGTAGGCGTCGAAGTATTCCAGCACCTGCGCCCATAGGTTGTAGATGGAGCGGTGACATTCGTCGGTGATGATGATGTCGAATGATTCAATGGGTATTTTCGGATTGTATTCGATCGGCTCCGGATGCCTGAAAAGTCGCCCCACCTGATCCAGGGATTCTTCTTCCAGGTCTTCCGGCAGTTCCCTGCCCTTCAGCATCGAGTACATACGCTGGATGGTGCAGATGCAGACGCGCGCGGTGGTATCCAGTGTGTTGCTGGACAGCCTTTGGACGATATATTCCTCGGAGAATTTGAAATTGTTGTAAGGCGAGGTGTACTGCTGGAATTCCTTGAGGGTCTGGTCAGCCAGGTTTCCGCGATCCACCAGAAACAGGATGCGACGCGCACCGGCGAATTTCAGCAGGCGATACGCCAACACAATGGCGAGTAATGTCTTGCCCGAGCCGGTGGCCATCTGCACCAGCGCACGCGGGCGGTTTTCTCTCAGGGACTGCTCAAGGTTAGCGATTGCCTGCGGTTTCGGCGGCCAGAGTTTGTCCTGCAACGGCGGCATGTGATGCAAACGTTCCAGGAAGGTGCCGCCTTCTGCGCCATAATTCGCTGGGGCTTCCGCTGCTCGCGGAAGAGTCGAACCCAGCCAGTCAGCCAGGGTTTCGGGTCTGTGAAAAGCAAACACCGGGCGGGCACGTGGCTCCGGGTCGAGACCATTGGTGAAGTGTGTTTCCGAGCCCGTGGATTCGTACGCGAATGGTAACGGGTTATGCCAGCTGGGAAGGCCATCCGGCAGGCCCTTGGTGTATTTGGCGGACTGAATTTCAACGCCGGACAGCGTTTCGCCTTCTTTTTTGGCCTCGATCACACCTGCGGCTTGGCCATCCACGTATAGCAGATAGTCAGCCTCGCCATAGTCACGCTTAAGCGTGAATTCGCGGACCGCCACGCCGCGTGCAGCATGGATATTGACCTGATCGCGATCGACCACGTGCCAGCCCGCTGCTTTCAGCAAGCGATCAATGGTTTCTCTTGCGTCAGCTTCCGGGCTCGATGGGGACACGGCAACCCTTTGGATACTTACGGCCAGATTTCCTTGGCTGCCGCTCCCTGGCTGCGCTCGACATAATACCGCCTTCGACATACAGTGTCCTCCGCTCGAACTCGCCGGATGCCATGATCCCCTGCCGGGGTATGGGATGGCGGATCACAGCCGGAACGGCCAAAACTTCAGCAACCCGTGCGCGGCATCCAGGTGCATTCCGCGGCCGGAGGCTCCCCGGTCTGTAAAATGAAAGAGGGCCTTGCGGCCCTCTTCACTGATATCGGGGAACCCGCTCTTAAGCGGCATCCACCGCCTTCATGCTGAGCCGTATGCGGCCCTGTTTGTCCACTTCCAGTACCTTGACCTTGATGACGTCGCCTTCCGCGAGTTTGTCGCTGACTTTCTCGACGCGTTCTTCGGAAATCTGCGAGATATGCACCAGACCGTCACGCCCCGGCAGTATGGTAACGAAGGCACCGAAATCCATGAGTTTCGCAACCTTGCCTTGATAAATACGCCCGACTTCAACATCAGCGGTGATATCCTCGATGCGCTTGCGCGCCGCTTCGCCGGCCGCCTTGTCCACCGAGGCGATCTTCACGGTGCCGTCGTCCTCGATATCGATGGTGGTGCCGGTCTCTTCAGTGAGCGCGCGGATCACGGCGCCACCCTTGCCGATCACGTCACGGATCTTGTCGGGATGAATTTTCATGGTAATGATGCGCGGTGCAAACTCGGACAGTTCCGCGCGCGGTTTGTCGATGATCGCATTCATCTTGCCCAGTATGTGCAGACGCCCCTCATGGGCCTGGGCCAAAGCCGCTTGCATGATTTCCCTGGTGATGCCGTCAATCTTGATGTCCATCTGCAATGCCGTCACGCCCTCGGCGGAACCGGCCACCTTGAAATCCATGTCGCCCAGATGGTCTTCGTCACCGAGAATATCGGTCAACACTGCGAACTTGCCGCCTTCCTTGATAAGGCCCATGGCCACGCCGGCTACCGGTGCCTTTAAGGGCACGCCGGCGTCCATGAGTGACAGGCTGGTGCCGCACACGCTGGCCATGGAACTGGAGCCGTTGGATTCAGTGATTTCCGAGACCACGCGGATCACATAGGGATAGGTGCCCATGTCCGGCATCACCGCCTGGATTCCGCGCTTGGCAAGGCGGCCATGGCCGATCTCGCGGCGCTTGGGAGAGCCCATCATGCCCACTTCGCCCACCGAGTATGGCGGGAAGTTATAGTGCAGCATAAAGGGTTCCTTGCGTTCGCCTTCGATGGCGTCAATAATTTGCGCGTCGCGACCGGTACCCAGTGTGGTCACCACCAACGCCTGTGTTTCGCCACGGGTGAACAGCGCCGACCCATGGGTGCGCGGCAACACGCCTACCTTGATGGCGATGGGACGAACGCTGCGGGTGTCACGACCATCAATGCGCGGCTGGCCTTCGAGAATGCGGCCGCGGACAATTTTCTTCTCCAGATCGCCGAAAGCACCGGCCACCATGGTTTCAGACCAGGGCGGCTTCTCACCCGCGGCGAATTTCGCCAGCGCGGTCCGGCGGAGTTCCTCGATGCGCGCATAGCGCACCTGTTTCTCGGCGATCTGGTAAGCCTCACGCAATGCTTTCTCAGCTTCCGTGGACACGGCTTCCGCCAAGCCTTTGTCCTTGTCCGCTGGTTTCCAGTCCCAGGCGGGTTTGCCGGCTTCCTTCGCCAGTTCCTTGATAACCTTGATGGCGGCCTGCATCTGCTCGTGACCGAACATGACGGCTCCCAGCATCACATCCTCCGGCAGGCAATCGGCCTCGGATTCCACCATGAGCACGGCTTTATCGGTGCCCGCGACCACCAAGTCAAGATCGGAAGCAAGCAACTGGGTTTTGGTGGGGTTCAACAGATATTCACCGTTCGCATAGCCTACGCGCGCAGCGCCGATGGGCCCCATGAACGGCATGCCAGAGATGGCCAGCGCTGCGGAAGCACCGATCAGGGCAGGCACATCCGGGTCCACATCGGGATTTACGGAAATGACCGTGGCCACCACCTGCACTTCGTTGTGGAAATTTTTTGGAAACAGCGGACGGAGGGGACGATCAATGAGGCGGGAGGTGAGGGTTTCTTTTTCGCTGGGCCGCCCTTCCCGCTTGAAGAAACCGCCGGGGATCTTGCCCGCGGCATAGGTTTTTTCCTGGTAGTTGACGGTGAGCGGGAAAAAATCCCGGCCTTCGATTGCCGATTTGGAACCGACCGCGGTGACCAGCACCACGGTGTCCGCCATGTTCACCAGTACCGCGCCGTCGGCCTGGCGGGCGATCTCGCCCGTCTCCAGAGTGATGGTATGGCCGCCGTATTGAAAACTTTTTTTGAATACTGTCACTTTAAGCCCTTCGTGTGCTGTGTTCTAAAAATTTAAAAAGAAAAAGAGGATCGGCAAACAAATCAGCGACGCAGACCGAGACGCTCGATGAGTGCCTCATAGCGCGCTTGGTCCGTGTTCTTGAGGTAATCCAGCAACTTGCGGCGTTGGTTCACCATCTTGAGCAGTCCGCGACGGGAATGATGATCCTTCTTATGCAGATCAAAGTGCCCGCCCAACCCGTCGATGCGGGCTGACAGCAGTGCTACCTGCACTTCCGGCGAGCCGGTATCCTTGGGATCGCGCCGGTAGGCGGCGATGATTTCCTGCTTCTTTTCAACGGTGAAAGCCATAAACACTCAACTCCCGGTAATTTTAAGAGGCTAAAGTCAGCCGTGTATTCTAATCGCGGCGTCGCCCTTGGACAAGTAAAAAGCCAATAAAATCAGCATACAACCGTGATTTCAGTCCAGATTCATGAGCCGTCGCGGTGTCACCCGCCCATCCGGAAGCACTTCGGCAAGTCCCAGGAAACGCCCATCGCCATAGGTCCGTAACCAGCCGGCTGTCGGTGCACCGGGAGCCATCACGGCTTGTCCCCGCAAGAAATACCAAACCGCATCCATGCCCAGGTTCACCTGCGGCCAATGGGCTATGGCACTGTCCACCGGCAACAACAGGCTATCCAGGGCCAGGTAACCCGTTTCAGCCCGTTGCTGCAATTCTTCCAAGCGGTGCATGCTGTCATAGTATCCCACCGTCAGCCGCCGCAGGACGCTCACATGGCCGCAACTGCCGAGTGCATGCGCTAAATCCTCGACTAGTGTTCGGATATAGGTGCCCTTGGAACAGCACACCTTGAATTCCAGGATGTCCTGTGAATACGCAATCAACTCCAGTGAGTGGATGGTGATCGGGCGTGGCTCCCGCGGCACTTCGATACCCTCACGGGCCAAGTCGTATAGCCGTTGGCCCCGGTGTTTCAGGGCGGAATACATGGGCGGTATCTGCGTAGTCCTGCCGTGGAATTGTTCTAAAACCTGTTCGATGCGCGCGCGTGTCAGCGCCGGCACCTGGCAAGTTTCCAGCACTTCACCTTCCGCATCGGCAGTCGTGGTACGGACCCCAAGTTTGCACGTCACTGTGTATTGCTTATCGGCATCCAGCAAAAATGCCGATACCTTGGTGGCTTCCCCAAAGCACAGGGGCAACAGGCCGCTGGCCAGGGGATCAAGGCTTCCGGTATGGCCGGCCTTGCGGGCATTGAACAGGCGCTTCACGACCTGCAAGGCCTGATTTGAAGTCATGCCCACGGGCTTGTCCAATAACAATACACCATGCACGGCGCGCCACGGTGTCTTGATACCAGCGGACAGTTGGGTGCTATAGGCTGGTTTTCCGAATGCCGGCGCCGTCATCACGAGGTTTTGTTCCCGTCATCATGAGTAGGCGCATTTGCGCGGGTGATAAGGGCATCCAGCCGCGCCGCCCGGTCCAAGGTATCGTCATAACGGAAACGTAATTCCGGAATGCTGCGGAGTTTCAGCGTGCGTCCGAGCGCGTGACGTAAGAATCCGGCGGCGTGATTGAGGGCTGCGACAACCTCGGGCTGCGGACCTTCCGCGCCCAACACTGAAATCAGCACTTTCGCATTTGACAGATCCGGTGACACATCCACATCCGTAACCGTCACCAGATGAATCCTTGGGTCCTTCACCTGCCGGCGGATGAGTTCCGAAAGTTCGCGTTGCAGCTGCTCCGCGATGCGGCTGGAACGTTCGTATTCACGTGGCATAACCTGACTCTATCGTACCGTTTCAGAGCGTACGCGCTATTTCGACGCGCTCGTAGCACTCAATTTGATCGCCAGGCTGCACGTCATTGTAATCCTTCACACCGATGCCGCACTCGGTGCCGGCACGCACTTCATTGACGTCATCCTTGAAACGCCGCAGAGATTCCAACGCGCCTTCGAAAATCACCACGTTGTTGCGTAGCACCCTGATTGGCAGGTTGCGTTTTACATAGCCGTCCACCACCAGGCAACCGGCAATCGCGCCTAGCTTGGAAGAACGAAAGACTTCGCGCACTTCCGCCAGACCGACAATCTGCTCACGCAGTTCCGGTTTGAGCATGCCGTTGATGGCCTGCTTTACGTCGTCTATGGCTTCGTAGATGATGCTGTAGTAACGCACATCCAGCCCGGATTCGCCGATCATACGGCGCGCACCGCTATCGGCACGCACATTGAAACCGATAATGACCGCCTTGGAAGCCAACGCCAAATTAATGTCCGATTCGGTGATGCCGCCGACGCTACTGCCAATGACCTTCACCTTCACTTCATCCGTAGACAGGCTGGTGAGCGCGTTACTGAGCGCTTCAGCACTGCCCTGCACGTCGGATTTGATGAACAGATTAAGGGCTTTCTGCTCGCCCTCCTGCATCTGCTGGAAGGCATCGTCCAGTTTGGTGGTCTGGCGCGCCAGCTTCACATCGCGGAATTTACCCTGGCGGTAGAGCGCCACTTCCCGGGCTTTGCGTTCATCCGGCACCACCACCGCCTCGTCACCTGCATTCGGCGTGCCCGACAGGCCCAGCACCATCACTGGTGTCGCCGGCCCCGCCTCTTGCAGAGTCTTGCCATCCTCATCGAACATGGCGCGTACCCGGCCGAACTCATGACCGGTGAGCAGGATGTCGCCGGCTTTGAGCAAACCACGCTGCACCAGCACCGTGGCCACCGGTCCACGGCCCTTCTCGAGGCTCGATTCCAGCACAAAACCCGAGGCTGGGCCGGTGGCCATGGCCTTGAGCTCCAGTACTTCCGCCTGCACCAGGATGGAGTCCAGCAGGCTATCCACGCCTTCACCGGTTTTAGAGGACACCTTGACGAAGATGTTCTCACCACCCCATTCCTCGGAAACGATCTCATGCTTGGACAGATCGCTGCGCACCCGCTCCAGATCAGCTTCCTGCTTATCGATTTTGGTAATCGCCACCACAATGGGTACTTCGGCGGCGCGCGCATGTTGGATAGCTTCAATGGTCTGCGGCATTACACCGTCATCAGCAGCCACTACCAACACCACGATATCCGCTACATTCGCGCCGCGCGCACGCATCGCGGTAAAAGCGGCATGGCCGGGAGTGTCCAGGAAAGTGATAACGCCTTTCTTGGTTTCCACCCGGTAGGCGCCGATATGCTGGGTGATGCCGCCTGCCTCACGCGCGGCCACGCGTGCGCTGCGGATATAATCCAGCAGCGAAGTTTTGCCATGATCAACGTGACCCACGATGGTCACCACCGGTGGGCGCGGAACTTCATCGCCCTCATGCACCACCTGCATCACCTGCTCTTCCAGGTCATTTTCCTTGAGAAGCTTCGGCGTATGGCCCATCTCATCCACTACGATGGCGGCAGTCTCCTGGTCAATGACCTGGTTGATGGTGGCCATCGCGCCCATATTCATCATGATCTTGATGACTTCGGTGGCTTTCACCGCCATGCGTTGAGCCAGCTCGCCGACGGTGATGGTTTCGGGAATCGGTACTTCGCGAATCTGCGGTGCTACCGGCTTTTCAAAGCCATGCTTGCTTTCCACTTGGACATTGACCGCGGTCCGTGTTTTGGAGGGTCTTTTCTTGCGTTTATTCGAGAGTTCGTGCCCAACGTGCAATTCCGCACGTCCGTATTTTGTGTGCTTGTCATCGGCTGGGGCGGTACCCGGCTGTGGTTTGCCGCGCGGCAGCGCCGCACGCATGCGCCGATCCTCTTCTTCCGTCAGGCGGCGGGCTTCGGCCTCGGCGCGGCGCCGTTCTGCATCTGCCCGGGCACTGGCATCTTCTTCCTGCCGGCGGCGGGCGTCTTCTTCCTGTTTGCGGCGATTTTCTTCTTCTTCGGCAGCCTGCTTCTGAGCGCGGCTTGCCGAAAGACGTTCTTCCTCGGCGCGCTTTAACTCAAGTTCCGCCTGCTGCATCGCCTCCTCTTCGGAGCGGCGTTTGGCTTCCTCCTCCAGCACGGCGCTGCGCTTAACGTAAGTGCGCTTCTTGCGCACCTCCACGCTCACGGTCTTGGCGCGTCCCTGGATACCACTGAGTTTTATCTCGGATACTGTGCGGCGTTTGAGGGTGATCTTGCGCGGTTCACCGGCACCACCTTCGCCATGGCTGTGACGCAGATGCGTGAGCAATTGCAGCTTTTGGTCATCGCTGATGGCGATGTCCGGATCGGATATCTCAATACCGGCGTCCGCCAGCTGCATAAGCAGCCGCTCGACTGGTGTTCCCACCACTTCGGCAAATTGTCTTACGGTGACTTCCGCCATGGCGACTTTCCTCGACTGAGTTACTTCGGCTGCGCCTCTTCACCCGCAAACCAGGGGGCGCGTGCGGCCATGATGAGTTCGGCAGCCTTGCTTTCGTCCAGACCTTCCACGTCTTTGATGTCGTCCACCGCCTGTTCCGCGAGATCCTCCATGGTGACAATGCCGCGCCCCGCCAGCCGGTAAGCGACCGCCTTTTCCATGCCCGTCAGGCTGAGGAGATCTGCCGCGGGCTCGGTGTCGCCGAATTGCTCTTCGCTGGCGATGGCCTGGGTGAGTAGCACATCCCGGGCGCGGCCACGCAACTCCTCGACGATGCCTTCGTCGAATTCCTCGACCGACAGTAATTCCGAAGCCGGTACGTAGGCGACTTCCTCGATGCTGGAAAAACCTTCCTGCACCAGAATCACGGCCACATCCTCATCCACATCCAGCTGTTCCATGAACAGCTTCTGCAGCGCCTGTACTTCGGTCTCGCTCTTCTGAGTCGCCTGCTCCTGGGTCATGACGTTCAACTCCCAGCCGGATAGCTGGCTGGCAAGACGCACGTTCTGGCCACCGCGGCCGATGGCTTTGGAAAGGTTGTCCTCGGACACGGCAATATCCATGCTGTGAGATTCCTCATCCATGACGATGGCCTGCACTTCCGCCGGCGACATGGCATTGATGACGAACTGTGCCGGATTGTCATCCCAGGGCACGATATCCACGCGCTCACCGGAAAGTTCATTGGAAACCGCCTGTACGCGCGAACCGCGCATGCCGACGCAGGCACCCACCGGGTCTATGCGCGAATCATTGCTCTTGACCGCCACCTTGGCACGCGCACCCGGGTCGCGCGCTGCGCCCTTGATCTCGATCAACCCCTGACCCACTTCCGGGACTTCCAATTTGAACAGTTCGATAAGGAACTGAGGCGCGGTACGGGTCACGAACAGTTGCGGACCGCGCAGCTCGGCGCGCACTTCCCGCAAATAGCCGCGGATGCGGTCGTTGGCGCGCACCGCCTCGCGCGGGATCATCTCCTCGCGGGCGATAAAAGCCTCGGCATTGTTGCCGAGATCGATATACACATTGCCGCGCTCCACACGCTTGACCACGCCGGTGACCAATTCGCCCACGCGATCCTTGTAGGCCTCCACGACCTGGGCGCGTTCCGCCTCGCGGACCTTCTGCACGATGACCTGTTTGGCGGTTTGCGCGGCGATGCGGCCAAAAACCACCGATTCCATGGGCTCCTCGATGTATTCGCCCACTTGAATATCCGGCTTGATATCCACGCCATCCATGAGGCGCAATTCGCGTTCCGGGGATTCCAGCACTTCGTCGTCGGCCTTCACCAGCCAACGCCGGAAAGTGCTGTAGTCACCTGTCTGGCGGTCAATTGAGACACGCGCATCGATTTCTCCGCCATGCTTTTTACGCGTAGCCGAGGCCAGCGCCGCCTCCAGCGCCTCGAAGATCACGTTCTTGTCCACGCCTTTCTCGTTGGAAACGGCGTCCACAACCAGCAATATCTCTTTGTTCATGGCTTCAACATCCAATGCAGTGCATTCAGAATTCCGGTACCAAGCGTGCCTTGCCGATCTGGGCGAACGGCAGGCGCACCAGCGTGGCGTCCACTTCGATCAATACTTCATCCGTCTCAACGCCGCGCAGCGTACCGGTGAAACGCCGACGGCCATTGAGCGGCAGCAACAGTTCAATGCGGACGCGTTGACCCGTGCGTCGCCGGAAATCCGCCGGCTTGCGCAGCGGCCGATCCAGTCCGGGTGAGGACACTTCCAGCGTATAGGCACCCGGAATCGGATCCTCAACGTCCAGCACCGCGCTCAGCTGCTGACTGACTTTCTGGCAATCATCCAGCGTCACGCCTTCCGGCCGGTCGATATAGATCCGCAGCACCCCGCCGTGGAACTCCAGCTCCACCAGCTCATAATTCAGGGCCGCGACGGCCGGTTCCAGTATCTTCAGCAAGCTCTCGCGCATGGCGCCCTGTATAAACAAAAAATGGGCCCGAGGCCCATTCCACATACCCCGCGGAACCGCAGGGCTCATAAAGATGACAAACCCCGGTCTGACCGGGGTCTCAGGGCGGCTCGGGCCGCTGACTGACACTAAAAAGCCCCTGCGCGGGGCCCTGTTTCCAAGATCTTTGGTAGCGGGGGCAGGATTTGAACCTGCGACCTTCGGGTTATGAGCCCGACGAGCTGCCAGACTGCTCCACCCCGCACCGGGCAGCCGCGGAATATATAGGACTGGAGGGTTTTTTTCAAGCCAAACCGGGGCTTAAACCGGCTGTTTCAGGTATTCCGGCAGCTTTCAGAAGGTGATCACCCGGGCGCACAGCGCCATGAGCGGTCCGGGCAGGATACCCAGCAGCAGGATGGCGAGACCGTTCCCGGACAGTACCCACCGCAGGTCGAGACTGGATCGTATGGGTTTGGCGTCTGGCGGCGCGCGATCGAAATACATAAGCTTCACCACTTTCAGGTAATAGTAGGCGCTGATGAGGGCGAAGATCACCGCCACCACCGCCAGCCATGACATCCCGATGTCAATGACCGCGCGCAGTACATAAAGTTTGGCGAAGAAGCCTACGAAGGGCGGCACGCCGGCCATGCCGAACATCACCATCAGCATGACAACGGCGAACCATGGGCTTCGGTCGTTCAGTCCTTTGAAGTCCTCGAGCCGGTCGGCTTCAAATCCCGCACGCGCCAGCAGGATGATCATGCCGAAGGCCGCGGTGGACATGATCACGTAAGTGACCACATAGAACATGGCGGCCTGGTAGCCTTCGGTGGTGCCCGCCAGAATCCCCAGCAAGATGAAACCCACGTGGGAGATGGTGGAATACGCCAGCATACGCTTCAGGTTGGTCTGAACGATGGCCACAATGCTGCCGATGCCCATGGACAGCACCGCCAGAACCGTCAGGATGGCGTGCCATTCAAAATGCAGGCCGCCCAGGCCCGCCACCAGCAGTCGCATGAAGAGCGCGAAGGCGGCGATCTTCGGCGCCGAACCGATATACATTGTTACCGGCGTGTTTGCACCCTCATACACATCCGGCAGCCACATGTGAAACGGCACCGCGCCCAGTTTGAAACACAGACCGACGATGATGAATCCCAGAGCCAGCATTACGCCGATGTTGATGTCTGCGGACTCCGCGATATGCATGCCGAGCCGGGTCAGATCCAGGGTACCGGTGGCGCCATACAGCAGCGACATGCCATACAGCAGCGTGCCGGACGCGATGGCGCCCAGCACGAAATATTTCATGGCTGCTTCCGACGCAACCGGCGAGTCGCGATCCAATGCCACCAGGGTGTACAACGATAAAGACAGCAGTTCCAGACCGAGGTAGATGGTGATGAAATTATGCGCCGAAATCATCACCATCATGCCGAGCATGCCGAACAGGCCAAGCACGTAGAATTCGCCCTTGAACAAGCTGCGATCGCGGAGATAATCGCGCGAATACAGGAAAGTGAGCGCCACCACCAGATAGGTGAACAACTTGAGCACGTTTCCCATGCTGTCATTCACGAACATGTCATTGAAGGTCAGCAATCCCGCGGTCTGGGCCACGGTGACGGTAAGCCATGCGGTCGCCGCCACGGTAGCCAGGGACAGCCAGTAGGTCACGATCCGATGCCGATCGCTCAGGAACGCATCCACCATCAGGATAAAGCAGCCCATGCCCAGGACGAACATCTCGGGGATGACAGGAGTGAGGGCGGGCAGCGTGGGCATCAAGGGTTCCTTAAAGGATTTACTGCAATTTTGATTTCACTGCTTGGTGCACAAGATTCACCACGGAAGCGTGCATGACATCCAGCAATGGTGCCGGCCAAATGCCGATGAGAATCACCGGAACTGCACACAGGCCCAAGACAATGAATTCGCGCTTGCCGATATCCTGCATACCGGCCACTTGGCTGTTGCTCACCGGGCCGTAAAGCACGCGCTTCACCATCCACAGGGTGTAGGCGGCGCCCAGGAAAAGGATAAAGGCGGCGCCAAATGCAATCCAGAAGTTGGCCTTCATACTGGTGAGAATCACCATCCACTCACCCACGAACCCGGAAGTGCCCGGCAACCCCACATTGGCCATGGCGAACAGCACCATGAAAAAAGCGAATGCCGGCATCACATTGACGACACCGCCGTAGGCCTTGATATCCCGGGTGTGCAAGCGGTCGTAGAGCACGCCCACACACAGGAATAAGGCCCCGGAGACGAACCCATGGGAGATCATCTGCACCAAACCACCCTCCACGCCCATGACGGTGCCGTCGGTACTGGCGGTCTTCTCGAAAATCAGAAACAGGATGAAGAAACCCAGGGTGACGAATCCCATGTGCGCGACGGAGGAATAGGCCACCAGCTTTTTCATATCGGTCTGGGCGATAGCCACGAAGCCGATATAGACGATGGCCACCAGCGACAAGCCAATGACCAGCCACATAAGCGCATGACTGGCATCCGGTGCTATGGGCAGGCTGAACCGCAGGAAGCCGTAAGCGCCCATTTTCAGCAGGATGGCCGCCAGGATCACGGAACCGCCGGTAGGCGCTTCCACATGGGCATCCGGGAGCCAGGTATGCACCGGCCACATGGGCACTTTCACCGCAAACGCCGCCAGGAAAGCGATGAAGATGAGCACCTGTGCAGTCATACCCAAGGGCATTTGCTGGAAGGCAAGAATGTCATAGCTGCCGGATTTCACATACATATAAATGATGGCCACCAGCATCAGCACCGAGCCGAAGAAGGTGTACAGAAAGAACTTGATGGTGGCATACACACGCCGCGGTCCGCCCCAGATGCCGATAATCAGGAACATGGGGATGAGCATGGCTTCCCACAGCACATAGAACAGCAGGCCGTCGAGAGACGAGAACACGCCGTTCATCAGTCCTTCCATGATCAGGAAAGCCGCAAAGTACTGAGCCACTTTGTATTGGATGACTTCCCAGCCGGCGATAACCACCAGCACCGTCATGAAAGTCGTGAGTAGAATCAGTGGCATGGAAATGCCATCCACCCCCAGATAATAATGCACGTTGAAGGCGCTGATCCAGGACGCCTTCTCAACGAACTGCATGCTCGCCGTACCGGTATCAAACCCGGTCCAAAGAGGCACGCTGATAGCGAACACCACGGTTGAGAAAAACAGCGCCAGCCAGCGAACCGACTTGGGTGCCACACGGCCCGCCATCAGCACCACCAGGGCACCGGCGATGGGCAGCCACAGCAACACGCTCAGGATGGGAAAATGGGCGTTCATCGGGAGGGATCCCATCAGTGCAATATCAACCAGCCCAGCAACAGGCACAGGCCGACGATCATGGCAAACGCATAGTGGTATAGGTAACCAGACTGGCTGCGGCGCAGAACACGGGAAAACCAGCCCACGGCCCTGGCGCTGCCATTCACCAAGCCGCCATCAATAATGGTCACGTCACCCACCTGCCACAGCAATCTGCCCAAGCCGCGGACCCCGGCTATGAACAACGCATAAATCTCATCGAAATAGAATTTATGCACCAGCAATTGATAAACCGGCGCGAAGACTCTTGCCAGCACGCCGGGCCAAGCCGGTTTGGCCAGGTAGAAGATCCAAGCCACGATCACGCCCGCCAGGGCAAGCCACAGAGTCGGTGTGGTGACGCTTTCCAATAGCATGCCGCCGGCACCATGGAACTGCTCCGCAAGACCCTGCATCACATGGTGATCCGGTGCCACGTAAATAGAAGAACCGAAGAAATTTCCATACAACAGCGGTTGGATGGTCAGCCAGCCGGCCGCCAGCGAGGGGATGGCCAGCAGGATCAGCGGCACAGTGACCACCCACGTTGATTCCTTTGGAGGCTGTGCCAGATGACCCGGTTCCAAGTGAGCCTGTGGATCAGCATGCTGCGTTCCATGGCCCTCCTCCATCACAAAGCGTTGCTTGCCGTGAAATGTCATGAACAACATACGGAAGGTATAAAGCGCGGTCACGAACACGCCCAAGAGCACGCACCAATAGGCAAAGCCGCTGCCCAAGCGGTGGGATTCGTGAATGGCCTCAATAATGGTGTCCTTGGAGAAAAACCCGGAAAACCCCGGGAACGCGATCAATGCCAAGGAACCCACCATGAAGGTAATGTAGGTGATGGGCATGTACTTGCGCAGTCCGCCCATGTGACGCATGTCCTGTTCGTGGTGCATGGCGATGATCACCGAGCCGGCCGCCAGGAATAGCAGGGCCTTGAAAAACGCATGGGTCATGAGATGAAAGATGCTCGCGGCATAGGCCGAAGCCCCGAGGGCCGCAGCCATGTAACCCAGCTGCGACAGGGTCGAATACGCAATCACGCGCTTGATATCGTTCTGCACGATGCCCACCAGCCCCATGAACAGGGCGGTAATGGCACCGATGACCATGATCACCGACAAGGCCGTATCGGAAAGCTCAAACAGCGGCGACATGCGCGCCACCATAAAGATGCCGGCGGTCACCATGGTGGCGGCGTGGATCAATGCCGATATGGGCGTGGGACCTTCCATGGAATCCGGTAACCACACATGCAGCGGCACCTGGGCGGATTTTCCCATGGCGCCCACAAACAGCAGGATGCAGATCACCGTCGGCACCGACCAAACGACGCCGGAGAACAGCTGAATGGTTTGACCGGTGAGCTGCGGAGCGTGGGTGAAGACATCCGCATAATTCAGGCTGCCGGTGTAAACCAATACCAAAGCGATACCCAGCAGGAAACCGAAGTCGCCCACACGGTTCACCAGAAAAGCCTTGAGGCTGGCATAAGTGGCCGTGGGCCGTGTGTACCAGAAACCGATCAGCAGGTAGGACACGAGCCCCACCGCTTCCCAGCCGAAGAACAACTGCAGGAAGTTATTGGCCATCACCAGCATCAGCATGGAAAATGTGAACAGCGAGATATAACTGAAGAAACGCTTGTAACCGGGATCATCCGCCATATACCCGATGGTATAGATGTGCACCATCAGGGATACGAAGCTCACCACGGTGATCATGAGGGCCGTGAGGCGGTCCACCAGGAATCCCACCTGGAACTGCACGTTGCCGACCACGGCCCAGTTGTAGACGGTCAGGTTGTAGTTGCCCATGCCGTTGAAGAGCATCTGCCAGAGCACATAGGCCGAAAGTATGAAGGACACCGCTACACCCAGAATCGTTGCCCAGTGAGCCGCGGGTTTGGGGATGAAACGCATGAAAATTCCGGCCACGACGGCGGCCGCGAGCGGCGCCAGCACGATGATCAGAAAAATGCCCGGTATCGCTGGATTCATATCAGCCTTTCATGCTGTCCATTTCTTCGACGTTGATACTGCGGCGGTTGCGGAACAAGACAACCAGGATCGCGAGGCCGATGGCAGACTCGGCCGCGGCCACCGTGAGGATGAAAAACACGAACACCTGGCCGGCGCTATCGTTGAGATAGCGCGAGAACGCTATAAAATTGAAATTGGCAGCCAGCAGCATCAACTCGATGCACATCAGCAAGAGGATCACGTTCTTGCGGTTCAGGAACACGCCCGCCACGCTGATGGCGAACAGCACGCCGCTGAGCGCCAGAAAATCAAACAGGGTAATCACGGGGACCCACCTCCCGGTTTGCGTTCCGACGGCATCTTCACGATGCGGATGCGGCCGCGTTTGGCGCTCACACGCACTTGCTTGGCGGGATCCTGGTGACGCGTGCCGCTGCGACGCCTCAGGGTCAGGGTGATAGCCGCGATGATGCCCACCAGCAGGATCACCGCCGCGATTTCAAATGGATAAACGTAGGTGGTATAGATCACATTGCCCAGTTCACGGGTGTTGCTGAAAGCGGCCGGGTGCGGCAGCGGTGTGCCAAAGGTCACGCCCAATTTCTGGGTCCACACTACGTAACCGATTTCCAGCAGCACGATGACGGCCACCACCACGCCAAGCGGCGCATAGCGCACAAAACCCTGGCGCAGAGTGATGCTGTCGATATCCAGCATCATCACCACGAACAGGAACAGCACCATGACTGCACCCACGTAGACCAGCACCAGCACCAACGCCAGGAACTCCGCCTCCAGCAGCAACCACAAGCCGGCGCTGGTGACGAACGCCAGCACCAGGAACAGGGCCGCGTGCACCGGGTTGCGGGCGGTGATGACGCCCAGTGCGGCACCGATCAGGATCGCCGCCAGTACGATGAAAACGATGGTCGCTGCCATGAGATCCTCAGCGGTACGGCGCGTCGGCCGCGCGCTCGGCGGCGATCTGCGCCTCATATTTGTCGCCGATGGACAGCAGTTTTTCCTTGGTCATAATCTGCTCTCCGCGCTTTTCGAAATGGAATTCCGTGATGCTGGTTTCCACGATGGCGTCCACCGGGCAGGCTTCCTCGCAGAAGCCGCAGTAGATGCACTTGAACAGGTCAATGTCGTAGCGCGTGGTGCGGCGCGTGCCGTCCTCACGCTGCTCCGAGTCGATGGTGATGGCCAGCGCCGGACACACCGCCTCACACAGTTTACAGGCGATGCACCGTTCTTCGCCGTTGGCGTAGCGACGCTGCGCGTGCAGTCCGCGGTAACGCGGTGATTTGGGTGTTTGCTCCTCTGGATAACGGATGGTCACCTTATGGGCAAAAAACAGCTTGCCCGTAAGCCCCAGCCCCCGGAACAATTCCACCAGCAACAGACTCTTGATCCAACTGCGTACTGCGTTCATGCGGGGCTCACGCAAACCACGGCGAGATCTTCAGCACTACGGCCAGGCCCTCCAGCACCAGCCACAGGATGGTGATGGGGATAAATACCTTCCAGCCGAGCCGCATGATCTGATCGTAGCGGTAACGCGGGAACGTGGCCCGAAACCACAGGAAGGCGTACAGAAATATGCAGATTTTGAGGGCAAACCAGATAAAGCCGGTCCTGGTGAGGAAGCCCAGGGAGGTACCCGCCAGCCAACTCCAACCCTGCAGGGGTGACAACCAGCCGCCGCAGAACAGGGTCACGGCCAGCGCTGAAATCAGGATCATGTTGGCGTATTCCGCCAGGAAAAAGGCCGCAAAGGCGGTGCCGGAATATTCCACATGGAAACCCGCGACGATTTCCGATTCACCTTCCGCCACATCAAAAGGGGCGCGATTGGTTTCCGCCACACCGGAAACCAGATAGATCACGAACAACGGCAGCAGCGGCCAAAGGTACCAATGACCGATATTGCCGCTCTGGCCCAGCACGATCTGGTTGAGATTGAGGCTATGACTGGCCAGCAGCACGCCCACCAAGGCGAACCCCATGGCAATTTCATAGGACACCATCTGCGCCGCGGAACGCATGGCGCCCAGAAATGCGTACTTGGAATTCGAAGCCCAACCGGCAAGAATGACGCCATAAACGCCGAATGAGCTCAGCGCCAATATATACAGCAGCCCGGCATTGGCATCCGACAGGATCACGCCGTTGCTGAACGGAATCACCGCCCAGGCGGCGAACGCCGTAGTGATGGAGATAATAGGCGCGGTCAGGAACAGAAAACGGTTGGCATTGGTTGGCAGTATGACTTCTTTGAAGACCAACTTGAGCACATCCGCGAACGGCTGCAGCAGGCCCCAGGGGCCAACACGGTTCGGTCCCATGCGCACTTGCATGAAACCGATGATCCGCCGCTCCGCCAACGTCAGATAAGCCACAGCCAGAATCAACGGCAGCATGATGGCGATGATGCCGCCGAGGGAGCGCAGCGTGAGCCGCCAGCCGAAAGGCAGCGCATCCCAATGCAGGAGCAGGCTGTGCAGTGCGGCCGTCACCGGATTTTTTCCAGTTCCAGGCCGCTATGAAAGGGACCGAAACCGGCGGTTTCGCGGATGCCGGCGGCCACCCACACATTCCCGACGGCCACGCTGTCGTCGCACTTCACAGGCAATATGAGGCTGGCATCGCCATAGGTCACCCTGATTCGCTCACCCTCCGCCACTCCAAGTTTCTTGGCGTCCGCGGGACACAAACGCACCCAGCTGGTATCCGCATCGCGGGTCTCCTGCAATGGCCGTGCGCGCCGCACCAGCATATCGGCGGAATACAGCGGAACTTCGGCAACACGCTGGAATCCCTTGAGCGGCGCTGCGGATGCGACGATACGCGTGCCCGTGAACGAGTTGTCGGGCTTTAGATCGCCCACGGCCTTCCTGACTTCCTCGCCCACTTCTTCCGATGAAAGGTACTCGAAGCCGGCCAGCTCGCAGAGGTTGCCCAGCACCCGCAGTATCTTCCATCCCGGGCGCGACTCGCCCACCGGTTTTGTCATGCCGGTGAAATGTTGCCAGCGGCCTTCCACGTTCACGTAGGTTCCGGAAGTCTCGCCGAAAGTTCCGCTGGGTAGCAGCACCGAAGCATACTGCTTCATGGCATCGGTTATGAACGGCGTGATGGTCACCACGGCACTTGCGCTATTTAACGCCTGCAATGCGCTGGCGCTGTCCCAACAATCCAGCTCCGGTTCCACGCCCATCAGTAGATAGGTGCGGCGTGCCTCCATAAACATGGCGCGGGCATCCAGTCCTTTGAGCGCCGCCCTTTTGCCCCCGCAAAGACGCTGTGGCACAGCGCCCGCGAGCCAGGCGCCAGCGCTGTTGGCGCCTTCCGAAATATAACCCAGCTGCGCACCGCTTGCCTCGGCCAGCGCGGCCGCCAGTGCGCGCAGATCCGCGTACTGCGGGTGCTGCAAAGCCAGATGCCCCAGCAGAATCGCCTTGCGTTCGCCTTTAAGGAGTTGCTCCGCCACCCGCAGCTGCTGCGCGTTCGGCTCTTGGTCTTTCAGCAGATCCTTGAGGTGCGTGGGCGTTGTTTTCCTTCCCAACGCCGCTTTCAGCACCGCCGCCAGCGCTGCCGTCATATCCAATGAGGCGACATTGATTTCGGTAGCCACCGGATACAGAGACTCGTAATGCCGTGGATTGAGGAACATCACGGCGCCACCCTGGAGTGCCGACTTGCGCAGGCGATGAGCCAGCAGCGGTACTTCCTTGCGCAGGTTGGAACCGATCACAAAGACTGAGTTGAGTCTTTCCAAATCTTCGAGCGACTGTCCAAGCCACGGATATACCGGTTCGAATTCATCATCGCGGAAATCCGCCTGGCGCAGGCGGGTGTCAATGCTGTGAATACCCAGCCCGCGCGCAAGTTTTTGCAGCAAATACAGCTCTTCGGTGGTGGAATTGGGCGAAGCCAGCATCCCGGCATCGCCGTGCACACTGCGCAAGGCGTTAACGGCGGTCGCCAATGCGCTTTCCCAGTCCGTTTCACGCCAACGGCCGTCTTGCTTCAGCATCGGATGTTCGAGGCGATCGCTGCTGGCAATACCGGTGTAACTGAAACGATCGCGGTCGGAAACCCAGGTTTCATTCACTGCCTCATTGGGTCTCGGTACCACCCGCATGACTTTGCCGCGCAAAACATGGCCGTAAAGATTTGAGCCGACGCAATCGTGAGGTGAGACGCCAGCAGTCTGGGTCATCTCCCAACCGCGGCCATGCATCTTGAAGGGTTTCGAGTTCAACGCGCCCACCGGGCACAGATCAATGACATTGCCGGACAATTCGTGGTCCACGCTGCGGCCGATGTAAGTGCCGATGCGCGAGTGCTCACCGCGCCCGGTATCGCCCAGCTCCTGGATGCCGGTAATTTCCTGGCCAAAACGCACGCAGCGCGTGCAGTAAATGCAGCGTGTCATGCAGGTGGAAATCAACGGACCGATGTTCTCGTCCTGGATAACGCGCTTGCCTTCCGAGAAGCGCGCAATATCGCGGCCATAGCCCATGGCCAGATCCTGCAATTCGCATTCCCCACCCTGGTCACAGATGGGACAATCGAGTGGATGGTTGATGAGCAGAAATTCCATGCTGGCCCGCTGCGCGGCAATGGCTTTCGGAGAGCGTGTAAACACCTTCATGCCTTCGGTCACCGGCGTGGCGCAGGCAGGCAGTGGTTTGGGGGCTTTTTCCGCCTCGATAAGGCACATGCGGCAGTTGGCTGCCACCGATAGTTTTTCGTGATAGCAGAAGCGCGGTATATATATGCCTTCGCGGTCGGCGGCTTGCATGATCATCTCGCCCTTGCGGGCTTTGATGGGCTTGCCGTCGATCTGGATATTCACCGGTGGTTCTGCCATGTGCGTATTGGCCATGCCTGCTCAGGCTGCCTGCTGGCGGGCTCCTGAGCCCACCAAGCAGCAGCCATGATCAATGTGGTATTGGAATTCACTGCGAAAATGCTTGATAAAGCTCTGCACCGGCCAGGCTGCGGCATCACCGAAGGCACAGATGGTGTGGCCCTCAATATTCCTCGAGACGCCCAGCACCATGTCCAGGTCCTCCTGCCGGCCCTGACCGTGCTCGATACGGGAGATCACGCGATACATCCAACCCGTACCTTCGCGGCACGGCGTGCACTGGCCGCAGGATTCCGAATAAAAGAAGCGTGAGGCGCGCTCCAGCACCCTCACCATGCAGGTGGTCTCGTCCATCACCACCACCGCACCCGAACCCAGCATGGAGCCGGCGTTGCGCAGCGAATCGAAATCCATATCGCAATTCAGCATGATGTCGGCGGGCAGCACCGGCGCCGATACGCCGCCGGGAATGACCGCCTTGAGCTTGCGGCCCTGCCACACGCCGCCGGCCATCGCCAGGAGTTCCTTGAACGGCGTGCCCAGCGGGACTTCAAAATTACCGGGCTTGGCCACATGGCCGGTGACGGAGAATATCTTGGTGCCGCCATTGTTGGGTTTGCCGAAGGCCGCGAACCATTTGGCGCCTTTCCACATGATGCTCGGCACCGAGGCGAAGGTCTCGGTATTGTTGACCGTGGTGGGACGGCCGAACGCGCCATAATTGGCCGGGAACGGCGGCTTGAATCGCGGCCAACCTTTCTTGCCTTCCAGTGAATCCAGCAGCGCGGTTTCTTCGCCGCAAATGTAAGCGCCGGCGCCCAGATGGGTATGGATATCGATATCCAAACCCGAGCCCAGGATGTTCTCGCCGAGCAGCCCGGCTTTATACGCCTCCTTGAGTGCCAGCTCGAAGTGCTCATAAGGTTCGTCCATGAACTCGCCGCGGATATAGTTGTAACCCACTTTGCAGCGCATGGCATAGCAAGCGATGGCCATGCCTTCCACCAGCGCATGCGGATTGAAGCGCAGGATATCCCGGTCCTTGCAGGTGCCTGGCTCGGATTCGTCGGAGTTGCATACCACATAGGATGGGGCAGTTGGATTTTTGGGCATAAAGCCCCATTTAACGCCGGTCGGAAACCCTGCGCCGCCGCGGCCGCGCAATCCCGAGGCCTTTACTTCCTCAATGACCTGGTCAGGGGGAATCTTGTCCTTGAGAATTTTCTTCCAGGCTTTGTAGCCATCCACCTGGAGATAATTATCCATGGTCCACGGTTTATCGAATTGAAACGTCCTGTGGCAGACCTGATCCAGCAGCACGCTCACTTCAAGCCCTCCAGGATCCGCTCGATCTTTTCCGGCGTCAGATTTTCATAATATTTATGGTCCACCATCATCATGGGACCGCCGGCGCAGGCCGCCAGGCACTCTTCCTCGCGCTTTAGATAGCAGCGGCCATCGGGCGTGCTTTCGCCGGTCTTGATACCCAACTTTTTCTCGATATGCGCCACGATGTCGTCCGCGCCCCGCAGCATGCAGGAAATGTTGGTGCATACCGAGATGCTGTGACGGCCCACCGGCTTGGTCTCGAACATGGAATAGAAGCTAGCCACTTCATAGACCTTGATGGGCTCCAGCTTCAGATAATCGGCCACAGCATCCATCAGTTCGACGGTGAGATAGCCTTGGTTCTCATGCTGGACCTCGCGCAGAGCATCAAAAACAGCCGAACGCTGCCGACCCTCGGGGTATCGCTTGATTGCTGCGTCAATAACCTGACGGACATGTTTTGACAGCGCCTGGGCTTGGGGAGCGGCCATCAGCGGTCCACCTCGCCGAACACAATGTCCTGGCTGCCGATAATGGCCACCAGGTCCGCCAACATGTGGCCGCGCACCATCTCATCCAAAGCGGAAAGATGCGCGAAACCGGCGGCGCGGATCTTCACACGGAACGGCTTGTTGGCGCCGTCGGAAACCATGTACACGCCGAACTCGCCCTTGGGATGCTCGATGGCCGCATAAACCTCCCCTTCAGGCACGCAGTAACCCTCGGTCATGTATTTGAAATGGTGTATCAAGGATTCCATATCGGACTTCATCTGCTCGCGGTGCGGCGGGGTGATCTTGTGATCGTCCAGCCACACCGGCCCGGGGTTCTTGCGCAGCCAAGCGATGCATTGCTTCACTATTTTAGTGGATTGCCGCATCTCTTCGATACGCACCAGATAACGGTCATAGCAGTCGCCATTCACGCCCACGGGAATATCGAATTCCACCTCATCATAAACCGCGTACGGCTGCTTCTTGCGCAAATCCCATTCAACGCCGGAGCCACGCAGCATCGGCCCTGAAAAACCGAGTTGCAAAGCACGCTCTCGCGAGACCACGCCGATGCCCACGGTGCGCTGTTTCCAGATGCGATTGTCCGTGAGCAGCACCTCATACTCGTCAATGCACTTGGGGAAACGCTCGGTAAAGTCCTCGATGAAGTCCAATAATGTGCCTTGGCGCGCCTTGTTCATCCGCCGCATGTCACCCTTGCTGCGAAAGCGCGAGGCCTTGTAGTCAGGCATATGTTCCGGCAGGTCGCGATAGACGCCGCCCGGGCGGTAGTAGGTAGCATGCATGCGCGCGCCGGATACCGCCTCGTACATGTCCATGATGTCCTCACGCTCGCGGAAGCAATACAGAAACACCGTCATGGCGCCGATATCGAGCCCGTGGGCGCCCAGCCACAGCAAATGATTGGTAATGCGCGTCAGCTCGTCGTACATCACACGGATGTACTGGGCGCGGATCGGCGGCGTTATTCCCAGCAGCTTTTCGATCGCCATTACGTAGGCATGTTCGTTGCACATCATGGACACGTAATCCAGGCGGTCCATATAGCCGATGCTCTGGTTGTAGGGCTTGCTTTCGGCGAGTTTTTCGGTGGCCCGGTGCAACAGGCCGATGTGTGGATCCGCTTTAGTGATCACCTCACCGTCCATTTCCAGGATCAGGCGCAGCACACCATGCGCCGCCGGGTGCTGCGGCCCGAAATTCATGGTGAAGTTCTGGAGTTCAGGCATTCTTGGAGGCCTCCTTGAAGGCTTCCTGGTAACGTGGATCTTCGCGTATGACGCGCGGCACCAATACCCGCGGTTCGATGCTCACCGGTTCGTATATCACGCGCTGCTTCTCCGGGTCGTAGCGCACTTCCACGTTGCCGGACAGGGGGAAATCCTTACGAAAAGGATTACCTATAAAGCCGTAGTCAGTGAGGATACGCCGCAGATCCGGATGGCCGCTGAAGAGGATGCCGTACAGGTCGAAGGCTTCGCGCTCAAACCAATTGGCCGAAGCCCATATCGCTGTCACCGAATCTATCATCGGTGGCTCGTCCGCGCAGAATACCCGCAATCGCAAGCGCTGGTTATGACGGACGGACAGTAAATGATAGACCACAGCGAAGCGGCGTTGCGCACACTCGCCAGCCTGCGGTAAATGCCGGTCTACACCGCGACTAAACCCCGTGCCGGTGGCGCTCCGGGTGCGCCATTCATTTTCACCGTAGCCGAGGTAATCCACACCGCATACGTCCATGAGTTGTTCAAACCGGAAGGGCTCCTCATCCCGCAGTGCATGACAGACATCCTGCAATTTTGTCGCAGTCAGTTCGTATGTCAGTTGCTCCACCGTGGACGGCACACGCTTCACGGCGTCGCCGAAACGCGACTCCACGGATCCGGCGAATTTGTCGGCAGTTAAATTCATTCGGTTACTCAACTAACGGGCTATGGTGTTGGTGCGTTTGATTTTTTTTTGCAACTGGATGATGCCATACAACAGTTGCTCGGCGCTGGGCGGGCAGCCGGGCACGTACACATCCACTGGCACGATACGGTCGCAGCCGCGTACCACGGAATAGGAATAATGATAATAGCCACCGCCGTTGGCGCAGGAGCCCATGGAAATCACCCAGCGGGGCTCGGCCATCTGGTCGTAAACCTTGCGCAGTGCCGGCGCCATTTTATTTACCAGGGTGCCGGCCACAATCATCACGTCGGATTGCCGGGGGCTGGGACGGAAAATCACACCGAAGCGGTCCAGATCGTAGCGCGCGGCGCCGGCGTGCATCATCTCCACGGCACAGCAGGCCAAACCAAAGGTCATGGGCCACAGGGAACCCGTGCGCGCCCAGTTCACCAGCGTATCCACGCCGGTGGTCACGAAGCCTTTTTGCTGCACGCCTTCTATTCCCATTCCAGGGCTCCTTTCTTCCACTCATAGATGAAGCCCACCACCAGGATGGCGAGAAAAATCATCATTGCGAAGAAACCGAATAGACCGAGAGCGTGCAGTGACACCGCCCAGGGAAACAGAAAGGCAATTTCGAGATCAAAAATGATGAACAGAATTGCAACCAGATAATAGCGCACATCGAACTTTATACGGCTGTCCTCAAAGGGTTCGAAACCGCATTCATAGGGCGATTGCTTTTCGCTGTCCGACCGGCGGTTGCCGAGCAGGGTACTGGCGATGAATCCGGCCCCGACCAGCACGCCCCCGAACAGGCCACCGCAGATCAGGAACAGAAGTATGGGAACGTAATTCTGGAGCATGCTCTCCTTCCAAAAGACGCTAGGCGCTGCTACCACCCCTTGAGCGCTCTGGGCGCAGCGCTGGACGGGGATAACGCTGGTGCCGACGGGGAGACTCGAACTCCCACGGTTTTACCCACTACCACCTCAAAGTAGCGTGTCTACCAATTCCACCACGTCGGCATTTCGACTTACAGGATACCGGCGCGTTTGCCAGCCGTCCGCGAAGCCATTCAATTTTAACGTATTGCACTGATAAAAAGCGATGCCGGGCGCTGCCGAGGCCGTTTCCGTTTGCTTTTAATCAATGGCCGGGAGGTTGAACGGGAGCGGGATTGCCGGTGGGTTTAGGTTTGGACGCTGCCGGGGACGTCTTAACAGCAACGGGGATTTGCGGTGCGACGGACTGTGTATTGGCTGCCTGCTGTTGCGCGGCGCGTTCCACGATGCTCTGCGGCGTAGCAGTAACGTGGTGGGATAAATAGGCCATCGCCAGTGCCAGAATGAAAAACAGCGTGGCCAGTATCGCCGTGGCATGGCTCAGGAAATTCGCCGAGCCGCCGGCGCCGAATACCGTGCCGGAGGCGCCGCTACCGAAGGCGGCTCCTGCATCCGCGCCCTTACCCTGCTGCAGCAGTATGAATATGACCAGCGCTACGGCCACGAATACCAGGATGATCTCAAGAATTGTGTACAACATGGAAACGCTCAAAAATGATTTATTTGGGGTCAGATCGCCGCTTTGCAAATGGCGATAAATTCATGTGCCTCCAGGGAGGCGCCGCCTACCAAGCCGCCGTTAATATCGGGCATCTGGAACAATTCGGCGGCATTGGAAGCCTTCACGCTACCGCCGTAAAGCAGGCGGATGGCGCCGCCTATTCTAGCATTCCCGGCGTTGATACAGGCACGAACAAGCGCATGCACTTCTTGCGCCTGCGTAGAAGTGGCGGTTTTGCCGGTGCCAATGGCCCAGACTGGTTCGTAGGCCACGACCGCCTGATCAAAAGCACCAATGCCGGCCGCATCCAGTACCGCCATAAGCTGCCGCGTGATGACCGCATGGGTTTCGCCGTGCTGGCGCTGGGTCAGGGTTTCACCCACGCACAGGATAGGCGTGAGTCCCGCTCTCTGCGCGGCCATAAATTTCCGTGCTACCAGGGCGTCATTTTCGGCGTACAGATTACGCCGCTCCGAATGTCCTACGATCACGTACCGGCAGCCGACATCCCGCAGCATGGAGCCGGACACTTCGCCCGTATACGGGCCATTATCCTCGGCGCACAGATTCTGTGCGCCCAAGATCAGCGTACCGCCATTGAGCAGTCTGGCCATATCGGCGAGATAAACAAATGGCGGACAGATCGCTATCTCGGCCGTGGCTGGCAACTCAGGGCCGCGCAGCATCTCGTTCACGAGTTGCGTCGCGCTTTCCCGGGTGCCATTCATTTTCCAGTTGCCAACTACCAGAAACGGACGCATTACTGTCCCCCGACGCCCATCGAAAGGCGCGCAAGCTTAATGGCGCAAGACCTGGAAATCAATGCAGCGCCGCAGCCCGTACGGCTTCGGCAATGGTTTCCGCATACTGACGCGTCAGACCGGCATCCTCGCTCTCCACCATGACGCGCACCAGCGGCTCGGTGCCCGAGAGGCGCAGCAGCACGCGCCCACGGCCGTCCAGCCTCTGTTCAACCGTTTTTACAGCAGCGCGGATTGCCGGGGTTTCCAAATCCACCCGCTCCCGGGTCTCCACATTCACCAGTACCTGGGGGAATTTGCGCATCCCGGCTTTCACATCGGCCAGATCGCGGCCGGCAGCGTTCAACGCCTCCAACACCTGTAATGCCGAAATGATGCCGTCACCGGTGGTGGTGCGGTCCAGGCAGATGATATGTCCCGAATTCTCTCCACCCAGCACGCCGTGGCTTTCTTCCAGCATGGCCAATACGTAACGGTCGCCTACCTGAGCGCGGCGAAACTCTATTGCGTGTGCGCCCAAGGCCTGCTCCAGGCCGAGATTGCTCATCTGCGTGCCCACCACGGGGCCATGCAAGGCGTGTCGCAACTTGCGCGCCATGGCGATGATGAATAACAGCTCATCACCATCCACCAGTTCGCCGCGGCGATCCACCATCAAAACCCGATCACCGTCGCCATCGAAGGCGATGCCTAGCTGCGCGCCCAATTCCAGGACCTTCTGCTGCAAGCGCTGCGGATGTGTGGAGCCGCTATCCTGATTGATGTTCAGGCCATCCGGATGCACGCCGAGACTCGTCAGCTGCGCGCCCAGCGCACTGAATACGGCCGGTGCGATGCGGTAGGTGGCGCCATTGGCACAGTCCAGAACCAGTTTGAGACCATCAAGCTTCAGCCCCGGCGCCACGCTGGATCGGCAGAATGCAATATAGCGCTCTGCGGCATCGGCCATGCGGCGCGCAGTACCCAGCGAACCCGAATCCACTGTCACAAAAGGTTTTGCAATCGCCTCCTCTATGCGCAGCTCAGTTTCATCCGGCAACTTGCGGCCTTCGGCGGAAAAGAATTTGATGCCGTTATCATGATAGGGATTGTGTGATGCGCTGATAACCACGCCAGCTTGTGCGTGTGTTACGCGCGTGAGATAGGCGATAGCAGGCGTGGGCATGGGACCCAGCAATTGCACATTCACGCCCGCAGCCGAAAAACCGGCCTCCAGGGCGGATTCAAACATATAACCGGAAATGCGTGTGTCCTTGCCGATAAGCACCGTACCGCCGCCCTGGGGCGCGAGCACACGACCCGCTGCCCAGCCGAGACGCAGTACGAAATCGGCGCTCATTTGCGGGCTGCCTACCGGGCCGCGAATGCCGTCAGTGCCGAAAAACTTGCGTGTCATTCTTTATTCCAGCCTCGTTTGGCCGAATTCTAGCAGCCGGTGCCGTGCACAGCGGCGGCAATCTTGAGGGCCTCCACTGTGGGCTGTACATCATGACTGCGGATGATACTGGCACCCTGCAATACAGCTATCACTGCCGCAGCCACGCTGCCTTGCAATCGTTTGCCTACCGGCGCATCACCCAGCAACGCGCCAATCATGGATTTGCGTGACAAGCCCACTAGAAGCAGTTGACCCGATGAGGTGAATTCACCCAGCTGGCGCAGCAAACTAAGATTATGAGCGAGCGTCTTGCCAAAACCGAATCCTGGATCAATCAGTATCCGTTTGCGCGGTATGCCGGCTGATTCACAAACCTGGCTGCGCTCCTCAAGAAACTGTTTAACCTCAGCCACCACATCCTCATAGTGTGGGTGTTGCTGCATGCTGCGAGGTTCGCCTTGCATGTGCATGATACACACCGGAATAGCACAGGCGCGTGCCGCTTCCAGTGCGCCCGGTAAACGCAGCGCATGGATGTCGTTGATCATGACAGCACCGGCCTTGACCGCCGCACCCATTACCTCCGGCTTGCTGGTATCAATCGAAACCAGCGCTGCTTGTTCAGACACCAGACGTTCGATGAGCGGAATGACCCGGTCCAGCTCCTGCTGCACGCTCACCGCGATGGATCCGGGGCGGGTCGATTCTCCTCCTATATCTATGATAGCCGCGCCTTCTTCGATCATCCGAAGTGCTTGCCGCAAAGCCACATCAATATCTGTATAGGCTCCACCGTCGGAGAACGAATCCGGTGTTCGATTCAGCACGCCCATGACCTTGGGTTGCGTCAGATCCAGCGTATGTTTACCCAGCTGTAGTTGCACTCTAGCCCCCACGTTTGCGTAAACCTACCAATAAAAAAGCCGGCGTACGCCGGCTTGATTACAGCACATTTCGTTAGTGCTGGCTCGCAGGCCCGCTGATTTTGGTGTCAGTCTTGGGCGTAGAGGCGGCACCGAGCGCGGCCTTCGGCTGGCCGTCCTGGTCATTATCATCCCAGCCCTTGGGCGTGCCGGGCTGCTTGCCGTTCATGATGGCGTCTATCTGGTCGGCATCGATGGTTTCATACTTCATGAGAGCATCGGCCATGACGTGCAGCTTTTGCAGATTGTCCTGCAGCAGCTGCCTGGCACGCTGGTAGTTGCGATCAATCAGGGTGCGCACCTCCATGTCAATGGTATTCTGGGTATCACTGGAGATGTTCTTGTGGCGTGTGACGGAATGACCGAGAAACACCTCGCCCTCTTCCTCTTCATAACTAAGCGGTCCGAGTTTTTCCGATAAACCCCACTTAGCGACCATGTTGCGTGCAATCTGGGTCGCGCGTTCAATGTCATTCGCAGCACCGGTAGTGACGCACTCCTCACCAAAAATCAGTTCTTCGGCCACGCGTCCGCCGAACAGGCTCGATAACTGGCTTTCCAGGCGGCGCTTGCTGTAACTATAGCGGTCATCTTCCGGCAGGAACATGGTCACGCCCAAGGCACGGCCGCGTGGAATGATGCTGACTTTATACACGGGGTCGTGGTCGGGGACCAACCGGCCGACAATGGCATGGCCGGATTCATGAAACGCCGTCAGACGCTTCTCTTCCTCGCTCATAACCATGGAGCGGCGCTCTGCGCCCATCATGATCTTGTCCTTGGCCTTCTCGAACTCATCCATGCTGACGCTGCGCTTGTTGACGCGCGCCGCGAACAGCGCCGCTTCATTTACCAGGTTGGCGAGATCGGCGCCGGAAAATCCCGGTGTGCCGCGGGCGATGATGGCGGGCTTCACGTCATCCGCGATCGGTACCTTGCGCATGTGCACTTTCAGAATCTGCTCGCGGCCACGCACGTCCGGCAACGGCACCACCACCTGGCGATCGAAGCGCCCTGGGCGTAGCAGGGCCGGATCCAGGACGTCCGGGCGGTTGGTGGCGGCGATGACGATCACGCCCTCGCTGCCCTCGAAACCATCCATCTCCACCAGCAATTGATTGAGCGTCTGTTCGCGCTCGTCGTGGCCGCCGCCCAAGCCGGCGCCGCGATGTCGGCCGACGGCGTCGATCTCATCGATGAATATGATGCACGGTGCATGTTTCTTGGCCTGTTCGAACATGTCGCGCACTCGCGAGGCACCGACGCCCACGAACATTTCCACGAAGTCCGAACCGGAAATGCTGAAGAACGGCACCTTGGCTTCGCCGGCAATCGCCCTGGCCAATAATGTCTTGCCGGTGCCCGGCGAGCCCACCATCAGCACGCCGCGCGGGATGCGGCCGCCGAGTTTCTGGAATTTGCCTGGATCGCGCAGGAACTCCACCAGTTCCGCTACTTCATCTTTGGCTTCTTCGACACCGGCCACGTCGCTGAAATTGATCTTCACCTGGTCCTCGCCCAACATGCGCGCGCGGCTCTTGCCGAAGGACATGGCGCCACGTCCACCAGCGCCGCCTGACATCTGACGCATGAAATAAATCCATACGGCAATCAGCAATATGAACGGGCCGAACGATAGCAGCGCCTGCAACCACCAGGAAGTCTGTTCCGGGGGCTTGGCCTCGATCTTAACGTTGGCATTGTTTTTACGCAGGTTATCCACCAGCGGTGCGAAATCCGTCGTTAAGGGGCTATAAGTGTTGAATTTCTCTCCGGAAGACAGGCTGCCGGTGATGCTACGGCCGTCGAAAGTGACGTTCGCAATGCTGCCATCCTGGACATCCGTGAGGAAGTTGGAATAGGCGATGGCTTGGGTCTTGCTGCTGCTGGAGCTGAAGCTGTTGAAGACCGCCAGCAATACCACCGCAATCAGAATCCAAATAAGCAGCGTTTTGAGAAAATCGTTCAAAATCAGGTCCCTCGCAAGCACATGGCCGGATCGCCACGGCCTGTTTCAACGTTTAGACAGTACTACACCCGCCGGTGTTTGGCCAATAAATACAATTCACGACTACGGGCCCGCGAAGCCTTGGGCTTACGCGTGGCTACCGTGCGAAAGCCAGCACGCAGCTCCTGCAGATAGGTTGCAAACCCCGCACCCTGAAACACCTTCACCAGCAAGGTGCCGTGCGGTCCAAGTGCCGAGTGGGCAAAAGCCAATGCCAACTCCGCCAGATATATGGCGCGGGGCTGGTCAATCGCATCATCGCCACTCATATTGGGGGCCATATCCGACAATACAAGGTCAACAGGATGGCCTGCGAATCGTTGACGAAGCTGCTCCAGAACCGCTTCCTGGGTGAAATCCGCCTGGATGATTTCCACCCCCGCCAGGGGTTCCATCGGCAGAATATCCAGAGCCAATACGCTGCCGCGGCCTGCCAGGATTTTCGCCGCATACTGGCTCCAGCCGCCGGGAGCCGCCCCCAAGTCTACAACCGTCATGCCGGGTTTGATGAGATGGTCGCGCCGCTGGATTTCATCAAGTTTGAAAACCGCGCGTGAGCGCCAACCCGCTTGCTGGGCGCGCTTGACGTAAGCATCGGAAAAATGCTCAGCCAGCCAACGGCCACTGCTCTTGGTGCGCTTGGGCATAATGCGTTTCACTTTGCCCCTGCCCCGGCTGTCGTGGAAGAATGCAGCCCGTGAGCCGGGCAGCGTGCGTTTTTATTCGTAACGCACCTCGATGATCTCGAACTGCCGCTCGCCGGTAGGGGTTTTTACCACCGCTACATCGCCTTGCTGCTTGCCGATGAGCGCGCGCGCCACGGGTGAGTTCACAGAGACACGACTTGCCTTGATATCCGCTTCGTCCTCGCCCACGATCTGGTAGGTAACTTCATTGCCGCTTTCCTCGTCCGCCAGCACCACCGTGGAGCCAAATACCACCTTGCCACCGGCGTTGATCCTGCTAATGTCAATGATCTCGGCATTCGAAAGTTTGGATTCCAATTCCTGGATGCGCCCTTCAGCAAAGCTCTGTTGCTCGCGGGCGGCATGATATTCGGCGTTTTCACTCAAATCCCCATGGGCACGCGCCTCCGCGATGGCCTTGATGATGCGCGGCCGGTCCTCACTCTTGAGGCGCTTGAGCTCATCGCGCAAACGCACGGCACCGCGTTCCGTTAAGGGTGTTTTTGCCATCAGGCAAGCTCCCGGTGCAAATCCTGTAATTTATTCACACCTGCGGAGTCAATATAATCCAAGGCAATCACCGTGGCTTTGGCGGCGGCAATGGTGGTGTAGTAAGTGATCTTATGGAAAACCGCTTCCCGGCGAATGGAGTTGGATTCCAATATCGCCTGCTTGCCTTCCGTGGTATTCACAATAAGGCTCACTTCTTCATTCTTTATAATGTCCACCACATGCGGCCGACCCTCGCGCACCTTGTTGATATGCTCGCAGCTTACACCCGCGGCTTCCAGCGCCGCCGCGGTGCCATGGGTCGCAATCAGCTTGAAACCGCGCTGTACCAGCGCGCGTGCCAGGCTGATGGCCGCCGGTTTATCCTGATTGCGCACCGACAACAACGCCTTACCTGCGGTTGGAATGATAATTCCCGAAGCGAACTGCGCCTTGGCATAGGCTTCACCGAAACTGCGGCCGGTGCCCATCACTTCGCCGGTGGATTTCATTTCCGGACCCAGGATTGGATCCACGCCGCGAAATTTGATGAACGGGTAGACCGGTTGTTTTACCGAGAAATACGGCGGCGCTGGGATCATGGTGATGCCCTGCTGCTTGAGACTACGGCCCACCATGCAGCGCGCAGCCACTTTAGCCAGCGGCACACCCACCGCCTTGGAGACAAACGGCGCCGTGCGCGAGGCACGCGGATTCACTTCCAGTACATAAAGCTTGTCACCCTGGATGGCAAACTGGATGTTCATGAGCCCCACAACATCGAGGGCTTTGGCCAGTTGCCGGGTCTGGCCGCGTATGCGCTCCTGCATCTCCGCGGACAGGGTATTGGGCGGCAGTGAACAACCGGAGTCACCGGAATGCACGCCTGCCTGCTCGACGTGCTCCATAATTCCGCCGATTAGCACATCCTTGCCATCTGAGAGTGCATCAACATCCACCTCGGTGGCATCTTCCAGAAAACGGTCCATGAGCACCGGCGAGGCATTCGACACTTGCACCGCGTTGCGGATGTAACCTAACAAGTCTTCCTCGCTGAACACCACCTCCATGGCGCGGCCGCCCAATACATAGGATGGCCGCAGCATGAGCGGAAAGCCCACTTCGCGTGCAAGTTGTACTGCTTCCTGCTCGTTATGGGCGCTGCGCGCCGGTGGTTGCAGCAGGCCCAGCCTGTCCACCAGCTGAGAAAAACGCTCGCGATCCTCGGCGCGATCGATGCTGTCCGGCGAGGTCCCGATGATGGGTGCGCCGGCCGCTTCCAGGGCACGCGCCAGCTTAAGCGGCGTCTGGCCGCCGAACTGCACGATGACGCCCGTGGGCTTTTCGAGATCAACGATCTCCATCACATCTTCGAAGGTAAGCGGCTCGAAATACAGACGGTCGGAAGTATCGTAATCCGTGGACACGGTTTCCGGATTGCAATTGACCATGATGGTTTCATAGCCGTCTTCCCGCAATGCCAGGGCTGCATGTACACAGCAGTAATCGAATTCAATGCCCTGGCCGATGCGGTTGGGTCCACCGCCCAGCACCACGATCTTGTTGCGTTTGCTTGGATTAGATTCGCATTCTTCTTCATACGTGGAATACATATAGGCCGTGGTGGAAGCAAATTCAGCTGCACAGGAGTCCACCCGCTTGTACACCGGCCGCACGCCGTGTTGGATACGCAACGCGCGAATCTCGCTTTCCTTGCAGCCGAGTAACGTCGCCAAGCGGCTGTCGGAGAAGCCTTTGCGTTTGAGGGTGCGCAAGCGCACTGTATCCAATGACACGAGGCCGGCAGCGGCGAGCGCCTGTTCTTCATGCACCAGATCCTCGATCTGTGCCAGAAACCAGGGATCAATATGGGTGTTGGCCGCCACTTCGGCCAATGGCAGGCCTGCGCGAAAAGCATCGGCAACATACCAGAGACGTTCCGGTCCCGGCGCGCGCAACTCATGTCGCAAGGCATCCATGACGCCCGCGGCATTGAAATCCAAAAGCTTCTCCTCGAGCCCGTCGCTGCCGGTTTCGAGTCCACGCAGGGCTTTTTGCAGGGATTCCTGGAAGGTACGGCCGATGGCCATAACCTCACCCACGGATTTCATCTGGGTGCTGAGCCGCGGTTCCGCCTGTGGAAACTTTTCGAAGGTGAAACGCGGCACTTTGGTGACCACATAATCAATGCTGGGTTCAAATGAGGCCGGTGTTGTGCCTCCGGTAATCTCGTTTTTCAGTTCATCCAGCGTGTAACCTACAGCAAGTTTGGCTGCGACTTTTGCAATCGGGAATCCTGTTGCCTTGGATGCCAGCGCCGAGGAACGCGACACGCGTGGATTCATCTCGATGACCAGCAAACGGCCGTCCTGAGGATTGATTGCGAACTGCACGTTGGAGCCTCCGGTTTCCACCCCCACCTTGCGCAGCACCGCGAGGGACGCATCCCGCATGATTTGGTATTCCTTGTCGGTTAGCGTCTGCGCCGGAGCCACGGTGATGGAATCACCGGTGTGCACTCCCATGGGGTCCAGATTCTCGATGGAACACACGATGATGCAGTTGTCCTTCCGGTCGCGCACCACTTCCATCTCGAATTCCTTCCACCCCAGCACCGATTCCTCAACCAGCAATTCATTGGTGGGTGAGAGGTCGAAACCCAGTTCACAGATTTCCACGAATTCGTCGCGGTTATAGGCGATGCCTCCACCGGAGCCGCCGAGGGTAAATGACGGCCGGATGATGGTTGGGTATCCGATTTCCGCCTGTACAGCCAGGGCTTCATCCAGATTGTGCGCCAAGCCGGCACGCGGCACCGCCAGTCCGATATCCTGCATGGCACGTCGAAACAGATCCCGGTCTTCGGCCATGTCTATGGCCTCACGGGATGCGCCGATCATTTCCACGTTGTATTTGGAAAGTATCCCTTCACGCACCAAATCAAGCGCACAGTTGAGTGCTGTCTGCCCACCCATGGTAGGCAATAAAGCATCGGGCCGCTCCTTCTCGATGATGCGCTCGATAGTGCGCCAGTGAATCGGCTCGATGTAGATTGCATCGGCGGTTCCGGGGTCGGTCATGATGGTGGCGGGGTTGGAATTCACCAGCACCACCCGGACGCCCTCTTCACGCAGAGCCTTACAAGCCTGGGCGCCGGAATAATCGAATTCGCAGGCTTGGCCGATGACGATGGGTCCCGCGCCGATTATCAGAACACTTTTAATATCCGTGCGCTTTGGCATTTATTTCAGTCTCTCGGGCAGCGCAGCTCTGCACCTTAGGCCGCAGAATACGGGACGCTGGTTCCAGCGCCGAGGGTTTTGCATATGGATTTTCATGAATCAGCTGGCGGCGGCGCTTAGCGGTTGCGCTCGGCGTGCTTCCATGGCGTGCACGAAGCGCTCGAACAAAGGTTTAACATCATGGGGTCCGGGGCTGGCTTCCGGATGCCCCTGAAAACTGAACGCTTCACAATCGGTACGCTCCATTCCCTGCAGGGTGCCGTCGAATAACGAGCGATGTGTGGCGCGCAGCGTCGCAGGCAATGTCTGCTCATCCACCGCAAACCCATGGTTCTGGCTGGAAATCATGACGCGGCCGGTATCCAGATCGATGACCGGGTGATTGGCACCGTGGTGGCCGAATTTCATCTTCACGGTCCTGGCACCGCTGGCCAGCCCCAGCAGCTGATGGCCCAGGCAGATGCCAAAGATCGGTATGCCGGTCTTCAGGAATTCGCGCAGTGCCCGTATGGCGTAATCACAGGGTTCCGGATCACCGGGTCCGTTGGAAAAGAACAATCCATCGGGCTTCAGCGCCTGCGTGTCATGCGCCGTTTGAGTGGCGGGCACCACGGTAACGCGGCAACCGTGATCCGCAAGAATGCGCAGGATGTTGTACTTGATGCCATAGTCATAGGCCACGACATGGAAACGCAGGCTTTTCACCACGGGACTCGTATTGCTGCTCAATTGCCAAGTACCGTGGTTCCATGCATAGGGTTTTTTTGTGCTCACTACCCTGGCAAGGTCCATGCCCTTGAGTCCGGGGAATGCGCGCGCTGCACGCAGCGCCACGGCTTCATCGGCATCCGCACCCGCCTGAATGCAGCCGTTTTGCGCGCCCTTCTCCCGCAGCAAGCGCGTGAGTTTGCGGGTGTCAATGCCGGCGATTGCAATGATCTTCTCACGCTTGAGATAGGCAGGCAGCGATTCCTCGGCCCGCCAGCTGCTCATATGCAGTGACAAGTCGCGGATTATGAGACCGGCCGCCATGACCCGCGGGGATTCGCCGTCCTGGAGATTGATGCCGGTGTTGCCGATATGAGGATGGGTGAAAGTAACCAGTTGCCGGCAATAGGATGGATCCGTGAGGATTTCCTGATAACCCGTCATGGCGGTGTTAAATACCACTTCGCCGACCGTCAGACCGGCCGCGCCAATGGAAATGCCTCGGAAAATCGTACCGTCCTCGAGAGCCAGGATGGCCGGTTGTTCCAAAGACACCTCCTCCTTACGCGCGCTGCGGGAAGGCCCGCCAGCCCCCCGCCAGATTCCCACGGCCAGTCCGCGGGCAGCAGTCAAACTAGGGGAATTTTAACGGAAGACGCGGGCGCGCGTCCATGCCCCTCAGTTTCGCTGCACATGCATGCCGAGCACATCAACCATGCTATACAGGCCGGCCTGCTTGCCGACAATCCAGCGAGCCGCGGTCAATGCACCACGGGCAAATGCCGCGCGACTCTGGGCGCGGTGCGTCAATTCCAGGGACTCGGCCCTATCGGTAAATGACACGGTATGCTCTCCGATGATGTCGCCGCGGCGTATCGAGGTAAAGCGGATGCTGCCGGGCTGGATCGGCTCGCTCCGCCCCGGAAATTCGAAGACCGCGTGCTCCTTCAATAGCACGCCTCGGCCGGAGGCCACGGCCTCCCCCAAAACCAGGGCCGTCCCCGAAGGCGCATCTTTTTTGTGGCGGTGATGGTGGTCCGTGATTTCGACAGCGAAATCCTCATCCAGCGCGGCGGCGGCGGTATGTGCAAGCTGCAGCAACAGGACGGCACCGAGGCTCATGTTAGGCGCCGCCAGCACCGGGATACTCTGGCCTGCCATTGCTATCTTCTTCTTGAGCACCTCATCCAATCCAGTAACACCGGTGATGATCGGTTTGCGCGCCACCATACAGGCATCCACGGCCATGGACGTGGCCGCAGGCGAAGAGAAATCCACCAATACATCGCTGTTCGCCAGTGCCTGTTCCAATCCGGCGCTGTACGCAAGTCCACCTGCATCCTGACCCAGCAACGGGCTGGCCGTAGGCACCAAGGCAGCGCTAATACATATACCCGGATAACTGCGCGCGGTTTCCATGAGTGTGCGCCCCATACGGCCAGCCGCGCCCAGCAGCGCGATATTTATAGCAGGCTGGCTTTCCGGCTTGCGGCTCATGGCTGTGCGCGCTCAAAGAATTTCTTGACGCCTTCCAGCCAGGAACGTTGCCGTGGCAAATGCTTGCTGCCATCAGCCCGCAAGGAGGTATCCAGTTTCTTGAGCAGTTCCTTTTGCTCTCGACTCAGATTCACGGGTGTTTCCACTTCGATACGGCATAGCAAGTCACCCACCGCACCCCCGCGTACCGGTTTCACGCCCCGATTGCGTAAGCGCAGGGTTTTGCCAGCCTGTGTCTCGGGCGGAATCTTGAGTACCACACGCCCATCCAGCGTCGGTATCTCCAGCTCACCGCCCAGCACTGCGGTCATAAATGATACCGGTACCGCGCAAATCAGATTCGCGCCTTCGCGGGTAAATATGGCATGCGGACGCACCGCGATCTCCACATACAAATCGCCCGCCGGACCGCCCAAAGGCCCGGCCTCGCCTTCGCCCGCCAACCGGATGCGATCGCCGCTATCCACGCCCGCCGGCACTTTGACTGACAAGTTTCTGCGTTCTTCCACCCGCCCCTGGCCATGACACTTGGAGCAGGGATCGCTGATGATGCTACCGCTGCCGTGGCAACGCGGACAGGGTTGCTGAATGGAGAAGAAACCCTGCTGCATGCGCACCTGCCCGTGGCCGCCACACGTGGGGCAGGTCTGGGGTTTGCTGCCCTTCTTGGCGCCGCTGCCATCGCAGACATCACAGCGCATGAGAGTCGGTACACGAACGGTGACGGTATCGCCGAATACCGCCTGTTCCATATCCAGTTCCATCTCATAGCGCAAGTCCGCGCCGCGATAGACACGCTGACCGTGGCCACCACGGCGGCCGCCGCCGAAGATATCGCCGAACATGTCGCCGAAGATGTCACCGAATGCATCACCGGGATTGAAACCGCCCCCACGCGCGCCGGCTGTTGCACCTGCTTCTACGCCTACATGACCGAACTGATCATAGGCGGCGCGCTTTTGTGCGTCGCTCAGAACCTCGTAAGCCTCCTTGGCCTCCTTAAACTTGCTTTCCGCAGAGGTATCCCCGGTATTGCGATCCGGGTGAAATTTCATGGCCAAACGCCGGTAGGCTTGCTTGATTTCGGCTTCCGGCGCGCCACGCGCTACACCCAGCACTTCGTAGTAATCACGTTTGCTCATTTTGCAGCTACCACTTCAGCCCGCCCCCCGGAACAAACCAGAAGATGGCGCCAGTGCATACAGCGCAAAAGCCGGCATGATCGCCGGCACATCAGTAACTCTGTCACTGAAAGCCTCCAGTCGCCCCTTGCTCATGTGTCACCAGACCCCGCCCGTTGACCTGCCCGCGCCGGCATACTCAAGGCGGGCCGGCGCGGGCATGATGCTGATTAACTTGACTGGCTGCGTTTAATTTTTTTTGTCGTCCTTGACCTCTTCGAACTCGGCATCGACTACGTTTTCCTTGTTTTCACCGTTGCCTGACTGGCCGGCGGACTTCGTTTCTTCCGGCTTGGCTGCATACATGCGTTCGGCCAGTTTAGCGGAGGCTTCCGCCAGTGCCTGAGTTTTGGTTTCGATGACGCCTTTGTCATCCTTCTTGATGACATCCTTGAGATCGCGTACCGCGGCTTCGATGTTGGCGCGTTCTTCGCCGGTTACCTTGTCGCCCAGTTCCTTAAGGGTTTTTTCGGTGGCATGCGCCAGGTTGTCTGCCTGATTGCGGGCATCCACCAGTTCACGCGCCTTGCGGTCTTCTTCCACATGTGCCTCCGCGTCCTTCACCATGCGTTCGATATCCTCCTTCGACAGGCCCGAGGACGCCTTGATAGTGATCTTCTGTTCCTTGTTGGTAGCCTTGTCCTTGGCCGACACATTGAGAATGCCGTTGGCATCGATATCGAAGCTCACTTCAATCTGGGGCATACCGCGTGGCGCCGGCGGAATATCGGAGAGATCGAACCGGCCCAGGGATTTGTTGTCACGCGCCATCTCGCGCTCACCCTGCAGTACGTGCACCGTTACCGCCGTTTGGCTGTCATCGGCGGTGGAAAACACATTTGCCGCTTTGGTTGGAATAGTGGTGTTCTTCTCAATAAGTTTTGTCATGACACCGCCCAGGGTCTCAATACCGAGTGATAGCGGCGTGACGTCCAACAGCAGCACATCCTTGACGTCGCCCTTGAGCACGCCTGCTTGTATGCCAGCGCCCACCGCCACCGCTTCGTCCGGGTTGACGTCCTTACGGGGTTCCTTGGCGAAAAAATCCTTAACGGTCTCCTGAACCTTGGGCATGCGGGTCTGACCGCCCACCAGAATGACATCCTGGACTTCGCTCACCGATAGACCCGCGTCTTTCAGCGCGATCTTGCAGGGCTCCACGGTTTTCTGGATCAAGTCCTCCACCAGCGCTTCGAGTTTGGCACGGGTCAGCTTGATGTTCAGGTGTTTCGGACCGCTGGCGTCAGCGGTGATATACGGCAGATTGACCTCGGTCTGCTGAGTAGACGAAAGCTCGATCTTGGCCTTTTCTGCCGCTTCTTTGAGACGCTGCATGGCCAAAGGATCGTTGCGTACGTCGATGCCCTGTTCCTTGCGAAACTCCTCGGCAATGTAGTCAATGATGCGCTTGTCGAAATCCTCGCCACCCAGGAAGGTATCGCCGTTGGTGGAAAGTACCTCGAACTGGTGTTCGCCATCCACTTCCGCGATCTCGATGATGGAAATATCGAAGGTACCGCCGCCCAGATCATACACAGCGATTTTCCGGTCGCCTGTGACCCTGTCCATGCCATAGGCAAGCGCTGCGGCGGTGGGTTCGTTGATAATGCGCTTCACGTCCAGGCCTGCGATCTTGCCCGCATCCTTGGTGGCCTGACGTTGGGAGTCGTTGAAATACGCCGGCACCGTGATGACCGCCTCGGTCACCGGTTCGCCGAGGTAATCCTCGGCGGTCTTTTTCATCTTCTGCAAGACACGCGCAGAGATTTCCGGCGGTGCCATTTTCTTGCCGTTGACCTCCACCCAGGCATCACCGTTGTCGGCTTTGACGATGCGGTAGGGCACCATGCCGATGTCCTTTTGCACCACCTCGTCGGCGAACTTACGGCCGATGAGACGCTTAATCGCGTACAAGGTATTCTTGGGATTGGTGACCGCTTGACGTTTGGCCGACTGACCCACCACCACTTCGTTGTCCTTGGTGAAAGCCACGATGGACGGCGTGGTGCGGTCGCCCTCGCTATTCTCGATGACCTTGGGCTTGCCGCCCTCCATCACCGCCACACAGGAGTTGGTGGTGCCCAGGTCGATGCCGATAATCTTGCTCATGAATGAAATTCTCCGAATTTGAAGACCAAAATTGCTTGATGTTCAACTAGATGGGGCTGGGTTGCAGGGTTTCAAGCGGCTGCATCGGGGGTCTTGGCCACGATAACCCGCGCCGGCCGCAGCAGGCGGCCATTCAGCTGATAACCTTTCTGCACCGTCTGCAAAACCGTCCCCGGGCGGGCCTCGTTGCTCTCCTGCAGGGCCATGGCTTCGTGCAGCTCGGAATTGAAGCTCTCGCCCATGGCCGGGCTGAACTCACTGACCCCGGAACGCTCCAAAGCGGTGGCCAACAGCTTCAGGGTCATGTCCATGCCTTCCTTGAGGCCGGCGGCAGTCGTATCGGCGGATGCAATACCCATTTCCAGGCTGTCTCGCACCGGCAGCAGTTCCGTCAGAAATCGTTCCAGGGCGAATTTGTGGGCATTCTCCAGATCCCGCTGGCTGCGCTTGCGTAAATTATCCAGTTCAGCCGCCATTCGCAGATAGCCATCCCGGTTCTGGGAGGCTTGCTGCCGGGCTTCAGCCAAGGCTGCCTTCAGTTCAGCTTCCGCATCGACGACGACTGCGTCGCCTTGTTGCGTCGAGCCAACTGACTGGGCAGGTTGCTCTTTGCTCATCCTGTCCTCCATTACTCACTCCCCGCTCTGAATACCGCCCGAAATACCGCATCCGCAATGCGAATGCCGCTTAAAATATGTGGCGTTCATTTGTGCGAATTCAAGGCCGCGCCCAACAGTTTCGCTGTCATATCCACGATGGGGATCACCCGCTCGTAGGCCATGCGCGTGGGGCCGATGACTCCGAGCACACCTACCACTTCATCGCCTACACTGTAAGGCGCGGTCACCACGCTGCACTCATCCAGCACCCGGTAACCCGACTCCTCGCCGATAAAAATCTGCACGCCATCGGCAACAATGCATTTATCCAGCAAGTGCAGGATGTCGCGCTGCTGGTTGAAAGCCTCGAACAGGCGGCGCAGCTTCTCCACATCGGAAAGCTCGGCCCATTCCATGAGATTGGTTTCGCCGGCCATGACATAGCTGTGCCCCGACTCCTGGCCGCGGGTTTCGAACACCTTTTCCGCCATGGTGATCGCAGCCAACATCAGGTTATTCATGCTCTCCCGGGTGCGGGTCAGTTCGCTGAGCAACTCGGCGCGCACCACATGAATATCCTTGCCGGCAAAATGGATGTTCAGGTAATTTCCGATCTGCTGCAAAGTAGTGGAATCGTAACTGCGGTCAAGGCTGAGTATCCGGTTCTGCACCTCGCCCTCATTAACCACCAGGATGGCGAGTACGCGATTATCCGACAGCGGCAGGAATTCGATGTGCCGCCAGGCAATGTGCTCGCGACGCGGCAAGGTCACCACACCGGTCATACGGGTAATCGCAGACAGCATGCGGGAAGCGGACGCCAGCAGAGAATGCGGGGTGGGGTCGTGGATGGCTAACTGTTGTTGAATTAAGCGGACTTCCTGTTGTTCAAGCGCTTTGACGGCCAGCAGCGTATCCACGAAAAACCGATAGCCTTTCACGGTCGGCACGCGTCCGGCGGACGTATGCGGGGCAACGATAAAACCCAATTCCTCCAAGTCCGCCATGACATTGCGGATACTGGCGGGACTTAGGTCCAGGCCCGAATCCCGCGACAGGGTGCGGGAACCCACCGGCTCGCCATCGCGGATATAGCGCTCCACCAGCACCTTGAGCAGATGCTGCGCGCGTTCGTTAAGTCCCGTTTCAGCCACACCACTGGTCATATTCAGCTTACCGTCTCCATCCCGCATCCGCATCTGGCACTCACAATAAGCGAGTGCCAAAAGGAAAGCTAGCAACTCAAAACGGTGACTGTCAAGGATTCAAATGCTATTTGGCGGACCCGGATGCCCATGCTAACGTTGCCGGCTATATGCCAAGCCGTTTTTCCACCATCGCGGTCCTGGGCCGTGCCGGCGACCCTGGGATTACCCTTGCGCTCAAGGCCTTGCTGGCGCATCTGGAAACCCAGGGTGTCCGGACGCTGGTGGATTCCGCGCTCGCGCCCCTGTTTGACGGAAAGCACTCCGCGCACTTCACCGACCAGGTTCAAATTAGCGCGCAGGCGGACTTGGCCATCGCTGTTGGCGGCGACGGTACCCTGTTGAAAGCCGCGCACCTCTTCACCACCCGTCCGGTACCGCTGGTGGGCATTAATTTAGGCCGCCTCGGTTTCCTGACCGATATCTCACCGGAAACCATGGAGGCCGAGATCAGTGCCATCCTGCAGGGCAATTACCACGCAGAGCAGCGGCTGCTGCTGGAAGCCGAGATTTTGCACGCTAACGACCGGAAACCCTGCAGGTCGGCACTCAACGATGTGGTCATCCAGAAGGCCGACGGTGGACGGCTCATCGAATTTGAAACTCACGTGGATGGCCGTTTCGTATGTGCGCATCGCGCCGACGGCATTATCATCGCCACGCCCACCGGCTCCACCGCCTACGCGCTCTCCGGCGGCGGCTCGATCCTGCACCCCAGCGTGGATGCCGTCATCCTGGTGCCCATCTGTCCACATGCACTCGGCGACCGCCCTATTGTGGTGAAGGGCGATAGTAAAATTGAAATTATGATCAACGACACACATGGTGGGAGTGCCCAGGTGAGCAGCGATGGGCAGCACACTCAACCGCTGGCAGCCAATGATCGGGTACGGGTACAACGTTCCGCTACCAGCGTGACCTTGATTCATCCCCATGGTCACGATTACTACCGGATACTGCGCACCAAACTCCACTGGGGGCGCGCACCACATCACTCAGGCAAGGATTGAAATCGCACATGCTGACGCATATCGCCATCCGCGATTTTGCCATCATTGATGCATTGGAACTGAATCTCACCACCGGCATGAGCGTGCTCACCGGAGAAACCGGTGCCGGCAAATCCATTCTAGTGGATGCCCTGGGCCTGGTGCTGGGGGACCGCGCCGATGCCGACGTGATCCGGCATGGAGCGGAAAGCGCGGAAATCACCGCCGAGTTCGATGTGCGCGCCCTGCCGGGCACGATCGCATGGCTCAAGCACAAGGATTTGTCTGCGGATGACGAATGTATCCTGCGGCGCATCATCGGCCGGGACGGCCGTTCCCGCGGCCAGATCAACGGCCATAGTGCGCCCTTGCAGCTACTTAGGGAATTGGGTGAGCAACTCGTGGACATCCACGGCCAGCATGAGCATCAGTCTTTGCTGAGACCTGTTGCACAACTGGCACTCCTGGATGGTTTCGGGAATCATGCTGCTTTACAGAACCGCGTTGCCGGGCTCTACGGCGATTGGAGAAACGCCAATGAGCGCCTGTCGGAACTGCGCGTGGCTGCCCGTGACCGTGACCAACGCCTGGAACTCCTGCGTCATCAGGTCAGTGAACTGGATGCCTTGGCGTTGCAAGCCGATGAAATACGCAACCTTGATGAAGAGCACCGGCGGCTGGCCAATAGCGGCAAGCTCATGGAGGGAACCCAGGCAGCGCTAGATGCGCTTTATGAAAACGAGGATACCTCCGCTTACCGGACGCTGCATCAAGCGCTGCATACCCTCAGTGGCCTCAGTGAGCTGGATCCCAAACTTCAGGAGATATGCGCAAACCTGGGCGCTGCGGAGCTGCAGCTTGCGGACGCCAGCGAAGCGCTACGCCGTTACCTGCACAGCACCGACATGGACCCGCAGCGTCTGGAATGGGTTGAGAACCGTCTCGGTGCGATTCATGACTTGGCACGCAAGCACCGTGCGGAGCCGGAGGATCTGCCCTCCCTCCTCGGTGGCCTGCGCGCGGAACTGCACAACGTGGAGAACGCCGCAGTAACCTTGCGGGAACTGGAAACAGAACTCGCCCGCCTGCGCAATGAATATAGCAAAAACGCCTCTGAATTGAGCCGGCAACGCCTCCAAGTGGCGGACGCTCTCGGCAAGAAAGTCACCGGCAGCATGCAGGAGTTGGGCATGCCCGGCGGCTGCTTTGCCATAGACGTCACTAATGAACCAGAACGCTTCACCGCCCAGGGCACCGATCAGGTGGAATTCCAGGTGAGCGCCAACAAAGGCCAGCCCTTGAAGGCGCTGGCCAAAGTGGCTTCCGGCGGCGAGCTCTCGCGCATCGCCCTCGCCATCCAGGTAGTCACCGCGCAGGCCAGCGCCATTCCTTCGATGATTTTCGACGAAGTGGATGCCGGCATCGGCGGCGGCGTGGCGGAGATTGTCGGCCGGAGGCTGCGCAGTCTCGGTGAAAAACGCCAGGTGCTGTGCGTAACGCATCTGCCACAGGTGGCTTCACAGGCGCATCAGCATTTCCGGGTGGTGAAAACGACCCGCGGCCACAGCACACTGACCACTATCGAGGTACTGGATAAAAAAGCCCAAGTCGAGGAGCTGGCGCGCATGCTGGGCGGTGTGGAAATCACCGAGACCACGCGCAAGCACGCCCGCGAAATGATTGCACGGGCGGGACAAAATGCTTGAGGTTACTTGTGTAGCGTCTTACGGCAGTTGCTGCAGATGCCATAAAGATAGAGGGAATGATCGGTGATCTCATAGCCCTTGGTGATGGCAATTTGCTTCTGGCGTTTTTCGATCTCGCTGTCCACGAACTCATCCACACGTCCGCATTTTACGCACACGATATGGTCGTGGTGGTCCCCCTGATTCAACTCAAATACCGAGTGACCGCCCTCGAAGTGATGACGCGTCACCAGACCCGCGGTCTCGAATTGGGTCATTACCCGATAAACCGTGGCCAGACCGATATCTTCCCCCGAGTCCAATAGCGCCTTGTACATATCCTCGGCACTCATGTGGCGCAGGTCGCTGCGCTCGAGGATTTCAAGTATCTTGACCCGCGGCAAGGTTACTTTGAGCCCGGCATTGCGAAGTTCCTGGTTTTCCACAGCGATTTCCCCGGGCATGTACTTCTCGGAGCAGCACCAGTCAGGTATTATCCCCCACCTGTCACGCAACGCAACTTGGCCTGCCTAATTATGCGTTTAATCTCTCAAGCGATTATCCTGGCGACATTGGCATTGAGTGCCTGTGTCTATCGCCCTGATATCAAGCAGGGTAATTTCCTCAAGCCAGCCATGATCAAGCAGCTGAAGCCCGGTATGACCGAGGCGCAGGTGCGCTTCGTGATGGGCCCGCCCATGGTCAAAGATCCGTTTCACCCTGACCGCTGGGACTACGTTTATTACAATGTCCCCAGCAATCTCAGCAGCGATCACTCCGTCAGCGAACAACACGTGGTGGTGCAGTTCAAGGATGGAAAAGTTACGCGCGTGGAGCAGCTGCTCCCGGCTCAACATCAAGGCGCATAAGCGGCTGGTTTTAGCGACGCGCTTTGCCCGTGCGCCTGCCCTGGGCGGCGCGTTCCCTCCGGGCCTCCTTTGGATCCCGTAGGAGCGGCCGGTATACCTCCAAACGCTGGCCATCAGCCAATACATGGTCCGGCTTTACCGTCCGTCCAAAAATTCCCATGCTGTCATTCCCCGGATCAATCTCGGGAAATTTCTGTAGCAACCCCGAGCGTTCAAGCGCTGCGCGTGCCGTGCTGCCCGCGGGGAGCTTCAATTCAATCCGGTACTGAGCATCAGGCAAAGCATAAACCACCTCGATATGTAACGTCTCATTGTTTAGCATATCGATCAGCGGCACGCTGGGTGAAGGCGTTTACCAGCGAATTGCAGATTTCGTGAAATACCGGTCCGGCCATCATATCGAGCAGTGCACCGGCAAATTCAAATTCCATATTGAGTGAGACCTTGGATCCCGTTGGGCCGAGATTCTCGAAATGCCAATGCCCTTGCAGATGACGGAAGGGTCCATCCTCCAGGGTTATAACGATAGCCTGCCCCGGTTGCATGCTATTCCGGGTCGTGAATGTCTTGTGGAAACCTCCGCGGGCAAGCTCCAGGCTGGCGCGCATCTCGGTATCGCTCTGTGAGAGGATGCGTGCACTGCGGCACCAGGGCAGGAATTCCGGATAATGCGCCACATCGTTCACCAGGGCGTACATGGACTCAGCCGGGTACGGTACCAGTGCGCTCTTGTTCACCGTACGCATGCTAGGGATCCATCGGGAAAAGCCGGTCAAGTGACATGTTGCAGCGATTTTGAAGCATTCATGCCGACAGTACAACGGCCGGCCGGTATAATTCCACAATGAACAAAAAAACCGATGGCCGGCCGGGCACCTCCACCATCGCGCTCAACAAGCGTGCGCGTCACGAGTATTTCATTGAGGAACGCTTTGAAGCCGGCTTGGCGCTGGAAGGTTGGGAAGTGAAAAGCCTGCGCGCATCCAAAGCCCAGATTACCGAAAGCTATGTGGTGATTAAAAATACCGAGGCCTGGTTGCTGGGCGCGCATATCATGCCGCTGGTCACTGCCTCCACCCACATTCACCCCGACCCCACGCGTACCCGCAAGCTGCTGCTGAACCGCGCGGAACTGGACCGTCTCATCGGCGCGGTGGAACGTAGAGGCTATACCTTGATACCGCTGGCGCTGTATTGGAAAAAAGGTCGGGCCAAACTGGAAATCGGACTTGCCAAGGGCAAGAAGGCCCACGACAAACGCGCCGTCGAGAAAGAGCGCGACTGGCGGCGACAGAAGGAACGATTGCTGCGGCACGCATGAATTCGCTTGCAGGCACAAAGGGCCGCGTGCTTTGGAAGCACCCCCATTTTATCCCCGCTGCCCAGTGCTAATAACGCATGAGAAAATTAAGAGCAATCTATCCGGATTTTAAGGTGTAGAATAACGGTGTTACTGACGGGGGCGACAAGGTCTCGACGTGGGTCGCGAAACCCGAAGTGCATGCCGAGGTGCAGGATTCCTCGTTAAACTGTCTTGCAACAACGCTAGTTGCGAACGATAGTAACTACGCCCTAGCCGCTTAATCCCGGCTAGCCGTTGACTGGAGCCGTGCTTGTGCGTCCAGCGCCCTTCCGGGGCATTCAACGGTCGTGCCTCACAAGATCGCGGTGTGGTGCGTCCGGCGCCAAACCACTAAAACATACCGGACCCGCCGTCTGTTTTCCCTGCCCGTCGGGTAGCGGACGGTTAAATCAAAGACGTGTGCTACGCATGTAGAGCTGAGGGCGGAGCACTTGCGGACGCGGGTTCGATTCCCGCCGCCTCCACCATAAAAATCAAAAAGGCCACCCCGGCGGTGGCTTTTTTGGTTTTCGTGCCGAAGCAGTGGTATCGAACTCGCGTAGCGGGTGAGATTCCAATGCACACGGATGTGCAGGTGCTGCGCAGGCCATGGAGGGCCGAGAGCAGCCATTTGGCAGGGATGCCAAGGTGCCGCGGAGCACATGGATGTGCGGGAGCGGCCCGCCGCCTCCACCAACTTAAAAGGCTGCCGTTAGGCAGCCTTTTTTACATTACAGGAATCGGACCCGCGTAGCGGGTGAGATCATGGATGTGCAGGTGCTGCGCGACCCTTGGAAGTCCCCGACGGGGGACGACCCCTGGAAGTCCCCGGAGAGGAACAGACCATGCATGGCCGAGAACGGATCGTGCCCTGACATTACCTCCACCTTAATTAAAATCCATCTACCGTCCGATCCCCTACATCGGAGTAAACTTCTGAAGGTATGGGACGTTTGAATACAGCGATGCGGACAATGCTTCTCAAACCGGGTGTGAAAACCTGCCTGGCGTTTTTCTCCATGGGAGTGCTGGGGCTTGCGGGTTGCGCCTCCTATCCCAACTCATCTTCGGGTTATGCACCGTCCTCTTATTATGGCGGCCCTTACTATGGACCCGGTGATAATCCCTATGGTTACGGATACAGCTATTGGTACGGTTACGGATACCCCTGGTATCCGGGCGTTTGGGACTATTCCCCGCCACCGCTCATTGTGAACAATCCGCCGGGAGTCACTTCGCCACCGTCCCCTCATCCGGTCCTGCCGCCGCCGCCCCCGCCGGGCTTGCATCGTCCTTTTATCAAGCCCGCTCCTCCAATGCGCGCTCATAACGACACGCAAACATCTCCTCCTTAAAAAAATGCCTTCCGATTCCCCCCAATAGCTATTCATGGGATGCGGTACAAAACCGCGGCACATTTCAACGCGGTGCGACGAAGAGAGCTGTCATTCGATCAACGGGTTAGCGCCGGGACGCATGAAGATCACGATTCCCGCCGCCTCCGCCATTTCCACGCAAGCCATTGTTTCAACGGCCGCACTGAAAATTGAACTCTGCAGAGCAGCAGGTATGTCACTCGCCTGTGTCTTCACCCCCGGGATCCGATGACTTTACCCGCTTGCACCGGTCCAACCGGCTTCAGTTGATTTGCCGGGATACAAGTTTGCGGGTGATGCTCTCGACGTCCAGTGGCTTGTCGAAATAAAAGCCCTGTGCATATGGGCAGTTCATTTCTTGCAGTAGCGCCATGCTTTCAGCCGTTTCCACGCCCTCGGCGACCACCGTATGACCAAGCCGCTCCGCGATGTCCATGACCGCACGCACGATGGCGCGGTCTTGGATATCGTGGGTGATATTGGCGATGAATACGCGATCCACTTTGATGATGTCCACCGGCAGCTTTTTGAGGTATGCCAGGGATGAATGGCCGGTACCGAAGTCATCAATGGCGATCTTGGAGCCCATATCGTGGATTTTCGTCAATACCCGACCGGCCTCCCCCGAATTAGTCATGATGCTGCTTTCCGTGATCTCGAAGTGGAGATGGTCGGGCGATACAGACAGTTGGTCGCAGATATCACGGATATAAACGGAAATCGCCGGATCCTGGATATTTTTTACGGAAAGGTTGATGGCGATGGCGATGTCAATGCCGATATCGAGCCATGCTTTTTGCTGTTTGCAAGCCGTACTGATCACCCAACGCGTTAACGGCCAAATCAGATTCGAGCGCTCGGCGGCATCCAGGAATCTGACGGGTGGGAGCAATCCATGTACAGGGTGCCGCCAGCGCACCAATGCTTCAACGCTGGCTATTTCTTTGGTACGCAGGTCCAGGATTGGCTGATAGTGGAGCAGCAGCTCTCCGTTATCTATGCCGCGCCGCAGTTCACCGAGCAGGGCCAGGTTCTCCGGGCTCGCATGGTCGTCGGTCGCGGTATACAGGGCAAAGGGCATGCTGTGGGCCCGGGCTTGGGTGCTGGCGACGATGGCATGCTGCAACAGGTCTGCGGCACTGTGGCCATGTGACGGGAACAGAGCAATCCCGATACGCGGGTTCATTTGCAGGGAGAGCAGCTCCAGCGCAAAGGGTTCGTCAAAGATGTTGCTGAGCCGGCGTCCGGCGTCACTGGGATCATCCGCAGGAAGCGTTACAGCGAAGCTGCTTTCGCCAATGCGTGCAAGTAAAAGACGATCTTTGAGCTCCCGTGTCATGCGCTCGCCGATCTTGTGAACCAGCGCATCACAATCCGACTGTGAGAGCACCGTGCGTACCTCATTGAGGTTTTCAATTTCGATGTCGGCAAGCGCAAAACCGCCGCGCTTCTCGATGGCAGCGCGGATACTGTCCGCCGTTTCCTCGAGAAACTGGCGCTTGTTGGGCAGCCGGGTAACCGGATCGTAGCAAGCGAGGAACCGCAGGTGTTCGGTGAAATCACGGTGTTCCCGGCGGGTTGCCGCCTCGCGCAGCTCACGCTTCACCGCCGGCACCAGCCGGTGTAACCGGTCTTTCATGATGTAGTCGTGAGCCCCCGCTTTCATGGAAAGCACGGCAATTTCTTCGCCGATGGTCCCGGACACCAGAATGAAAGGCATATCCAACCCGGATTCTTTATGGATTTGCAGGCAGCGAGTGCCATCGAAGTCCGGCAATGAATAATCGGAAATGATCAGGTCCCAAGTGGGAGTGGTCAGTGCTTCAAGAACCTGTGCTTCAGTGGATACCCGGCGGTAATCGGGCGCGAAACCACCGCGTTTGAGTTCATGCAAAATCAGTTCCGCATCATCCGCGGAATCCTCGACCAGCAGCACGTGCAATGGAATCGGCATGATGTGTCGTAAATTATAGCCCGCACTCTACAGAGAGTGCCTGTAAAGATACCTGCCCCGGGTACTGTCAAGTATACGCTGCTGAAAGAGCTGACCAGTGAAGGCCCGCAAGGCCTGCCAGCCGTCCCCCTTTGTAGATACTTAGATATATGGAGCAAGCAGGCCAGGGTTCGCCAAATATCCCAGGCAAGGAAAGAATGGGCCATGGCACCTGTGATCAGGTTGCAGCGCCCTTGCCGGTCTTAATCCGCACCCGCACTTCGGTGCCCTGGCCGGGCGTCGAACGCAGGCTGAACTCGCCACCCACAAGCCGCATGCGCTCTTCCATGGCAAGCACCCCGAGGCTTGCACCGCCTCTGGCTCGCGTGCGCGCCGCGGCCACGTCGAAACCGACGCCATCATCACGTATGACCAGCTCCAAGACGTTTTCCACCAGCGCCAGCTGGATATCCAGCGCGCGTGCGCGCGCATGACGCAGCGCGTTGGTGGCCGCGCCCTGCAGCACACGGAAACACGCGTTCTCAATCTCAGTGGACAACCGAGGGAGTACCCGCGGTACATCAAGCCGCACCTCAAGACCGCTCTTTCGCAGATGCTCACGTACGTACCAACGCAGCGCCGGCAAAAGACCCAGGTCGTCGAGCACTGAGGGTCGCAGGTCGAGCGATAGCCGGCGCACCTGGCCGAGCAGGTTTACGATCATGGCGAGATTTTCCTGCAACGGCTTTTTCAATTTGGCTGGTGCGTCCTGTTTGCATTTATGCAGGCTGATCTGCAGGGCGGAGAGTGTCGCGCCGACTTCATCGTGCAATTCATGGGCGATGCTGCGCCGCTCCTGCTCCTGGGCTTTCAGCAGTTTTTGGGAAAGCATCTGCATTTGTAAGAGATAATCCTGGACACGCTGTTCAGCGAGCCGTCGGTCGCTCATGTCCAGGCCCACGCCCGCAAGACAAGGCTTGCCCTGCCATACAAAGTGCCGGCCGGTGAAGTAATAGGGAATGCGGCGGCCGTCACGAGTAAGAAGGTCCGCTTCCACCGAGGATTCGCCCTTAAGAAAAACCGCGTTGATGCGTTCCATAACCAGTGGCCGATGTTCCTCTGCGATTATTGTCAGTATCCCCATTTCCCGGACTTGCTTGCCGCTGTAGCCGGAGATTTGCTCAAAATGTTGATTCCAGCGAAGTAACTTCCCTTGCTCATCGATTACATAGAAAGCACCAGGTACACTGTTGATGGAATTAATTATAAACTGTCTCTGTTCAGTCAATCTGCGTTCCGTTTCCATGCGCCCGCTCACATCACGCACCATGGCCTGTACCCGGCCATCCGGCAGAGATTTGATAGCACTTTCCACGGCCACCCAGTGACCGTCCCGATGCCTGAGACGTCCGCCTAGCTTCGGCGGCAGTTCCCCGCCGTGATCGAGTTGTTCCAGGTACGGGACGACCTCCGGATCATCCCGGTCTAAAATGTCGCGAATCGACACGTGCAGGAGTTCATACCGGTCGTAACCCAGCATCGTGCAGAAGGCCGGGTTGGCGAACTGGAAACGGCCGTCAGCCCCGCGTACATAGATTCCGTCTATGGACTCGTCCACCAGCTCCTGGTATTGATAGCGGCTCTCACGCGCCGCGCGCTCGGCCAGCACGCGATCATCAATGTCAGTGCATGTACCAATCCATTCGCGGATGGCGCCATCTGCCTGTCGGATCGGCAGGGCACGCACATCAAACCAGCGATACAGGCCATTGCGCATACGCAGGCGATATTCAATGGTATAAAGTTTGCCGTCCTTGACGGCCTGTTGCCAGGCAGCTGCGACGCGTTCACGGTCATCCGGATGCACGGCCCGCAGCCAACCCCAGTCACTCATTGACTCACCGCTGATGCCGGTCAGTTTCTCAAAGGACGGTGAGTACTCGACAGTGACCCCCCCGGAATCAGTGTGCCACACGATCTGTGCGGTGGCCTCCACCAGCGAGCGGAATCGCTCCTCGCTGCGGCGCAGATTCTCCTCACCGCGCCGGCGTTCGCTGATATCAACAATCGACGCCAGGACACTCACGCCCTCCGGGCTCTCGATCGTATTCAAGCCGACCTCTATCGGCACCTCGTCGCCATCGTGACGAAGTCCAAATAAATTGCGGCCGGCGCCCATGGCACGGGCTCCGGGCCGTGATAGAAAACCGTCGCGTAACCCGGCGTGGCTACTACGAAAACGGAGCGGTACCAGCATCTCGACAGGCTGTCCGAGTAATTTGTCATGACTGTAGCCGAATAATTTCTCGGCTTGGAAATTCACCAGTGTGATGATTCCCTGCGAATCCACAATAACCAGGGCATGGGGGGCGAATTCCACTATTTTATGAAAGCGTTCTGCTGCGTAGCGCCGCTCTACTTCGCGCTGATAATTATCCAATGCAAAGGAAACATCCATTGCAATTTCATCAAGTGTGGGCAGCAGTTCTTCGGTAAAGAAACCGGGTTCGCTGGCATACAGGTTGATAGTACCGATGACCTTATTCTGCAGCCGCAGTGGGAATGCCGCCGATGCGCGTACCCCGACACGCCGTGCCGCCGCATGCCATGATTCAGTTATAGGATCGTTAAGAAAATCGTTGCTGACCACGTGCCTGTCGGTGCGCACCGCCTGTCCGGCGGGTCCACGCCCAGCAGGGTCGAAGGCATCACTGGCGATACGCACAAGTTCTACATATCCCGCGTCCTCGCCATAGCTGGCAACCGGGCGCAATTGCTGATCTATAGTCGTGTCGATCAAGGTAATCGAAGCAAACCGCAGTTGGCCGTGCTCGACTGCAATCCGGCATATTTGTGGAAAGAGCTCTTCACGATTGGTGGTATGCACAATCGCCTGATTAACCTGCGACAGCATGTCGTAGAGATTTTTATGCCGGACTAAGGCGAGCTCCGCTTGTTTTTGGGCGGTGATATCAGAGGTAATGCCATCTATACGCACCACTTGATCCTGTTCATCACGATAGGTCCGTGCCCAGTCCCGTACCCACACGACCGTAGTATCCGGCCGCAAGATGCGGTATTCCAAATCGAAAACCCCCTGTGCATATATGTTCCGCCAGGCCTCAGCTACCCTGGCCTGATCGTCGGGATGAATCACTTCGAGCCACAGGCTTTTACTGTTCACGAAATCAGAAGCTGGGCGCCCATAGATATGCTCCATGGCTTTATTGTTATAAAGGCTATGTTCGCCGGGAACCCCCACGGACCACACAGCATCCCGCAGTGAGCTCAGAATGCTGTCCAGACGTTCGCGGGTCTCGCGCAATTCTTGTTCCGCCGCCTGCCGCGCCCGCCGTTCCCGGGTTTCCTTGAGGGCTCGTTCCACCGCCGACGGCAAGCGTGCCAGGTGCTCCTTGAGCACGTAATCGGTGGCACCGTCCTTGATGGCGTCAATGGCGCGCTCCTCGCCGATGGTGCCGGAAACGAAAATAAAAGGAATGTCCGGGCACTGTTCCCGCACGATGCGCAGCGCGTCCAGTCCCGTCATCCCCGGCATGGAAAAATCCGAAAGGACCACGTGGGGTTTCAGATCGCGCAGTTGCCGGCGCAGATCCTCTGCGTTATCCACGCGCACGGAACGGATGGTGACACCGGTGTCGGCGATGGCCCGCAGGGCGAGCTCCGCGTCCGCTGCCAAATCCTCCACAATCAGAACCTTGAGAGGGCTGTCCGGCTGCCGCGACATAAGCGTAGGTTCCTGTCTTATCCCGGCGTCTTGTTGCTGATCATCCAGTAGAGGCCGATTTCCTCCACCATGTCGGAAAACTTGTCGAAATCCATGGGCTTGACCACGAAACTGTTGACGCCGAACTGATAGCTGCGCACCAAATCGGTCTCCTCGCTGGAGGAGGTCATGATGACCACGGGAATGGTCTTCATGTGCTCGTCCGATTTGAGTGCCTTGAGCACGTCTATGCCGTCCATCCTGGGCATCTTCAGGTCCAGCAGGATCAATTTCGGCATGCCATTGGTACGTCCCGCGTAGCTGCCTCTGCAATAAAGGAAGTCCAGTACCTCCGCGCCATCCTTGACCCAGACGATATTATTGGCAATATGCTTGGCTTTGAGGGTACGCAGCGTCAATTCCGCATCCGTTGGATTGTCCTCGGCATAGAGGATTTCGATGTGTTGATATTTGCTCATGTCGGCAGATCCTTGTTTGGCAGTGAAAAGAAAAAGCTCGCGCCCTCGTTCGGTTTGCCCTCGGCCCATACCCGTCCGCCGTGCTTGACGACGACGCGCTTCACGATGGCGAGCCCCACACCAGTGCCGGGGAACTGCTCCGGGCCGTGCAGGCGTTGGAATACACCAAACAGCTTGTCGTAGTAGCGCATGTCGAATCCCACGCCGTTGTCCTGTACATGATAGACGCATTCATCGCCGTCAATGCGGCCCCCGACGGTAATGCGCGGTTGTGTGCTCTTGCCGCTGTATTTGACGGCATTCGACAGCAAGTTGAGCCACACCTGCTTGAGCAGTGCGCGATCGGCCCGGGCATTTGGCAGGGATTTAACCTCTACCTCGGGTTGGCCTGTCTCTATACCGGTCAATGCATCGGAGAGCGCTTCCTTCACCAGGCTGTGCATGTCGAAAGTGATTTCCTCGACGGGCTTGCGTCCAAGTCGCGAGAAAGTGAGCAAATCATCGATGAGTGCACCCATCTTGCGGCTGTTATCGCGTACTACAGTAAGCAACCGCAAACCCTCCGCATCAAGACGTTCGCAGTATTCTTGCTCGAGCAGGCGCGAAAAACCGTCCACCGCGCGCAACGGCGCGCGCAGGTCGTGCGAGACCGAGTAGCTGAAGGCTTCCAGTTCCTGGTTGACGGTTTCAAGCTCTACCGCCCGTTGCTGCAAATGCTTATTCAAGTCCCGGATCTGGTTTTCAACTTCCTGGCGTTGGGTTATGTCGCGGATTTCGCTGACCACCAGTACGCCATCCTCTGTGGTGATGGGACTTAAACTGATATCCACGGGAAATTCGCTGCCGTTCTTGCGTCGTGCGAAGAGTTCGAGCCCCATGTCCATCATTCGCGTCCGCGGCGCGGCGATGTAACCTGCACGGTGATGATGATGCCGGTCGTGAAAACGCTCCGGTATCAGCATATCAATGGACTGTCCTATCAACTCCCCCCGCGCGTAACCGAACGATTTTTCCGTCTGGGCGTTCACCAGTACAATTTGTCCGCCAGAGTCACTGAGGATGACGGCATCGGGGGCGGATTCAAAAAGCCCGTGGAATTTTTCTTCTGTTTGCCGACGTTCAAAGATTTCGCGACGGATTTGCAGGTAGATGCCGATGAAAAAAATCAGCGCCAGCGAGCAGAGCAGCGCGTAGACGACATCCACGATCGTATCCCTGTGGCGTTCCTCCGCCAGGCGTGCATCCAGCAGCCGCTGCTCTTCGGCGTGCATGGCGTCGAGCGTCAGGAATACCTGCGCGGTGCGGGTGGCGATGTGGCGTGCCTGCACCAGCGCCTGTGCCGCGGCGAACCCGGTAAATTGTCTGGCAAGCTGCACGTCCGCGACGCGTGTGCGCCAATCCCCGAGGATGCGGGAGAGCTTGTCCAGGTGCCGCTGCTCGACCGGGTTGTCGCTGGTCATGTTGCGCAGCTGGATATAGTCCGTCGCCAGGTCCGAGAGCGCCGAGTCTTTGGTGTTCAGAAAATTATTGTCGCCGGTGATGACGAAGCCACGCATGGCGGATTCCGCCTGCAACGCAGCCGTGCGTGTGGCCTGCAGACGGTCCATGACCGCATAGGTATGGCTTACCCATCCGGCGGTGTTCACTAGCCTGTGGGTGGTGATGTAGGCCAGCACCGCGGTGGCCAGCAATCCGGCAAACATCAGCGCGAACACCCCAAGCACTTTGCGCTCCATGTTGACGGCAATCATGGGCAATTCTCTTGTTTATTGCGCGGCTGCGGACACAGGCTGTCGCAGGATCGCGGCGGCGAAGCGGCCTTGCACCGCAGGCCGGGCATGTGCATCCAGGCGGTGGCGCCGTACCAGAAAATCTCTGGCCCGCTGCAGTACCGCCCGGGCTTGTGGCGTGAAGGTGAAATCCGCGTGCAGTCCGTGCTTGCCGGAGAGGCTGGCAAGCGCCTGGCGCAGGTCAGCGGCGGTGTAGGTCATGGTCTGGGCTGTGAGCATTTTTACCACGACCGGCCCATTTGCCGGATCAGCCAGGTAGTTTTCCGCCGCCCGTTCGGCCTTGAGCCAGTCTTCCACGATGTCGGGGCGGGTACGGATCAGGTCGTTGCGGATCAGCAGGAACGCACCGTCACGCCAGTGCAGATCCGCCCCGGTAAGGGCCGCGTGCGCCAACCCCGTGGACTGGATGCGCGTTGCCGCCGGCTGCCAGACGACGGCGGCATCCAGCAGTCCGGCGCGGAAGGCGGTGGCAATGGTGTCGGGATCCTGGTTATACACGGCTGCGGGACGGATATGGTAGGTCCGCAGCAGGTGGTCGAGAAACGACTCGCTGCAGGAATTGCGCGGCACCGCCATACGTTTGCCGTTCAGCCAGCGTACCAGTGCGGCACGCTGCGTGGGCGCGCCCGGACGAACCAGCAGCACGCTGCACTGATTCTCACTGGTGGCCGGCACCGCAACGATGGCGGCATCCGTACTGGTGGCCGCCAACACCGCGGGCACATCGCCCAGATAGGCGATTTGTATCTCGCCTGCCTCCAGCGCATGCACCAGCACCAGTCCACGGCTGGCGATGTAAAAATTTACCGACGAGCCAACGGGCAAATATTGCTTCTCCAAATGCGCCCCACGTATCACGGCGGCCGACCAAGCTTCCGCATAATAGGGCTGGTAACCGACGGTAATTTTGGCGGGAGTACCGATACGGCCGTAGTCCTGGCCTACCGCTGTTGTCGGTGGAAGTGCGCTTGCCGCCGGTAGGCAAGCAAGCAAAACCATCACCGTGCCAAAATACCCTCTGGCATTCTTGCGCCAGAAGTGCCGCGTTTTTTTAAATTCTCGCGTCATGGGTGCGCCGGCATGCGGTACATCGGTGTATTGCCGTGATGTGGTTGAGACGGCACGAAGCCGCTGGCAAGCGTTCCTGCGTCTTGCAATTTGACGCGGCTCGATTTGCGGGTGTGTATTGGAAATCATTACTGCACGAGATCATAGTTCCGCAGGTAAGTTTTTAATAAGACGTTGAATTTTTCTAGCTGAACTACCCCATGAACATCCGGGAACATGTTGTCTGTGTCGGTTGCCCCTACCCGGCTGGACAGCCGTTTGCATACCCAGAAACTTAGACCGGGTCTAAAGTTATGTCAAGGTCAAACCATAGAGACTATGAATCGGGGGGCTCAGAATTCCCTCAATAAGTCCCTCAAGCGCCTACGCAAGCCATCGACCGAGTGCTGAAGCTCCGCGTAGGCGTGTTCGTCCAGAGGTCCATAGCCACGCAGTTTCGAAGCGCTCAGTTCCTGGAATTCCACATCGGCGAACTCCAGATGCGTATGCAGACTCCAGCGGGCGGAAACCCCCGTTTCCGGATGCACTAACACCAACTGTGATATGAGTTTTCCGACATCGGCACGAGTTTCCGCGAGAAATTCTCGCAACGTGAAATATTCATCTGCGGAAAATCCCGTTTTCTTCCCCTCCGCTGAAAGTCTCTCAACCTCCATGACGGACTCAATACTATCCAGGTGCTTGTTGATCTCTGCCAATACAGCCATGACATAGCGCTGCTGGCTGGCATTCAGCCCACTCATGCTGGAGAAGCGCCACGCTGAATGCTGGCCAGCAACGGCAGGGCCGCTAATTGCAGCAGCACTGCCACACTCACCAGCCATCCGGGCCCCAGCGCATACAGCGCCCCCAGAATCACACTGCCGACAAACCAGGAAGCACCGAACACCGTGTCGAACAATCCAAAGGCGGTGCCTCGAAGGGCTTCCGGCGTCAGCGAGGCCACGCCCGCGCGTACGGTACTTTCCTGCACCCCCAGCGCTGCACCCCAGAGTCCTGCGCCGATCCAGATCCACACCGGATGCACAGCCAGGAACAACAAGGGCAATGTCGGCAGCGTCAGCAAGGGTAAAGCGTATAGCACCTTCAGACCATAGCGATCAAAAAAGCGCCCCATCACAATCGCCGCCAAAGCATCCATGGCCATAGCCACCGCGAACAGCACCGGGATAAGCCCGGGAGACAGACGATGCATAACTTGTAAATGAAAACCCACCAAGATGAAGTGGGAAAATCCCAGGATAGTCAGCGCTGAGAAAGCCATGTAGCGATAATAGCGCGCGTCAAACTTGGCGCGCTCCTGCCCCTTTTCCACCGGCGCGGCTTCCGGTTCAATGCCACGCGCACGCCACAGGAAAAACAGCGCCAGCAGTGCGGGCACAATCAGGACCGCGAAACCCAGCCGATAGCCGGAAAACGCCACGGCCACCGCCACCAGCAGCGGGCCTATTACTGCACCTGTTTGATCAAGAAACTCGTGCAAGCCGAAGGCATAGCCGTGACCCAATTCCCGACCCGCGCGGGACAGCAAGGCGTCCCTAGCGGGATTGCGGATGCCCTTGCCGATACGCTCCAAAAAAACCAGCAGCCCCGCCAGCCAAGCCACCGGTGCCAAGGCCAACGCCGGCACCGCCAGCAGGTTGAGGGTGTAACCCGCGCCCATTACTTTCCAGTGGCCTCGATGGCGGTCTACAAATCGCCCCGACGCCAGTCGCACCGCGTAACCCAGGAATTCACCGAGTCCGGCCACCGCGCCGACAAAAATCGGCCCGGCACCCAGAACCGCCAAATACGGCCCGACGATGCTGCGGCCGCCCTCGTAGGTGAAATCCGCGAACAGGCTGACGATGCCGATACTGATAACGAAGCGCAGCGCACCGCTGCGCGCGACGCCCGCTTTCACCGGCAGGCGTCTGCTGATAGTCAAAAGATGTTTCCCACTTTTCCCGTAACCGGTTACACGCGGCAGCTCACTGGCCAGGAAATGATGTGGCCCGATGGAATCATATCCTTCAGAGCCGCGAGCGCTGCCTCGGCGGTGGCAGGCTCATCAAAAAATTCCACCACCAACGGTAGTCGCTGCGTGAGCCGCAGCAAGTCCGCTGAGTGTACGATGCCCTTGGCCCCGAACCCAGCGATGCCGCGAAACACCGTCACGCCGTGCACCTTGTGGCGGTCATGCAATATTTCCATGATTTCAGTCAAGAGATTGCGCTTGCCCCCATGATCAGCTTCGCTGAGATAGATACGCACTAAAATCATGTCTTTTATCATGGCACTTTACCTCACAAGTTACGCGCAATGTAGGCGCCCACCAGCGCCGCAGCTAGGCCCAGGAACACCGACAGCAGCAGGTAGGCGGCTGCGTAACCTATCTCGCCATCCTCGATAAGCAGAATCGACTCCATGGCGAATGTGGAGAACGTGGTGAAGCCTCCCAATCCGCCTGCCAGAATTGCCGTGCGCAGTACCGGACTGATAGTTATCCGATCAAGGGTCTCGAAAAACAAAAACCCCATAAGCAAGCAACCCATCACGTTGATGATAAGGGTTGCCAGTGGGAAACTACGTCCATACACCTGTTGCACCAACTGGGTTATTCCATAACGCGCGCAGCAACCCACCGCACCCCCCACTGCCACCCCTAAATACGTCCACATCGAAACCGACTCCTTGTTGTCAGATAACGCCAAGAACCAGCACAAGCACCAGCAGCATGCCGATCAAGGCAAGATAAAAATTGAGATGGCCTGATTGCAATGCCCGCAAACGCTGCGCGGCACTGTTCACGAACCGTGTCAGCGGCAAAAACAGCAAGGCACCGAAAATCGGCGCGACCCGGTAATTGAAATGCAGGCGTTTCAGAAAATAACCTCGGCTGGCGTGCTCGTGCTCCACATCCAGCGTCGGCCTGTAGATGAAACTGTAGAAGGTACGCATGGCATTGGAAAAAGTCAGCGCGGTGGTGGCTACCCGATCGTTGTCCCGCGACAGCCCTCCGTACCACACCGGTGCGCGACGGGTACCATAGCGTCGCGCAGACAGCAATAACGCGATGGGCAGCAGTGCCAGCAGCGGGCAAACAATCGCGAGCAACGTGGGCGAAATGAACGCGAAACTTGAGGTCAGTGGGACCAGTATTAAACCATCATGCATGGCAGAGGCCACATGCATGCCGAACTGCTGAAATACCGCGGTGTCCAACGCTTGTAACCACCAGGGCATGCCCACGGCCAGCGCCAATACAGCCAAACCCAGGATACCGGTGGCATAACTCACCCGCCGCGGAATCATTGTCGCCTGTAGATCGCCCTGCCCCTGCAAGCCGATGCCCAATACCTTCACAAACGTGGCAAAGGAAATGGCGGCGGTAAGTGCCAGCCCCGCTCCAGCGAGCGCCGTCACCAAGCGTCCCGCCAGACTGTCCAGGCGAAATCCCTGGAACAGGGTCTGGAAGATATACCATTCGCTCACGAAACCGGCTTGAGGCGGCATGGCAGCAAGACTCATGCCCGCGAATACCGCGCCGACACCGAACAGCCACGAACTTCGGCGCAATAGCCCGCGTTGCGCGATGAGATAAGAGCCGCTAGCGCAAAAGACACCGTCGGCAGCGATGAACAGCCCGCCCTTGGCGAGTGCGTGGGCTGCAAGCTGCAACATGGCTACCATCCAGGCTAAACCGGCAAGTTCCACCCGTCCCTGGGCGCGAAACAGCACCGCCGCACCCAGCGCGGTAACTGCGATGCCAGCATTCTCCGCGGTGGAGAGACTCAGCAATTCACGCCAGTCGTCTTCCTGAAATGCGTATAGAGCCGCAAGAATCGCGCTTACCACCCCCGCAGCAATCAGCGATATGCCCAGGCCAAAGAGTACCGGCGTATCTGCCAGCCAGCGGATGTATCCCCGACTCAGACCGAAAAAAGCCGCGTTCAGGATTATTCCCGATAGCAGATTTCCAGTGGCCCCACTGCCGGCACCATAGGCAGCGGGGAACCATTCATAGAACGGCAGAATACCGAGCTTGGCCCCAAAGCCAATCAATAGCAGCATCCCTACCAGCCCTTGCAGCCAGGGCGCAAGGGCGGCGATGCTCGTCGCCGAATCTTGGAAATTGAAGCCCTTCATCCCCAGTGTGCCCATGAGGAGAAAAGCGCACAACAAAGCCACGCTGCCAACTTCCAGCAGTCCCAGCATGAACAGCACTCGCCGTCCGCCGCCGTGGGCGCGCCGGCCGCCTAGGATCATCGCTGCTCCACCGAGGCTCATGACTTCCCAGGCAATCAGAAAAGCGATACTGTCCTGAAGTCCAAATATCCCGAGCGCTCCAAGCAGGCTCAAGGCCGCACCCGCTATCCACCCGCGCTGGCCTTCCCCCGGTGTGCCGAGCCAACAGGCCGGAATCGCTGCCGCCAATCCGAATCCCATCAGCCAGAGCGCCGACGCTGAGAGTTCGAAGGTGATCGGCCCGCCGCCCACGCTCACCGGCAGTTGCACCGGAGGCATGCCGCCCGGCAAGGTGATAATCGCGAGTAAGACGCCCGCAAGTGCACCCGCCGCGAGCAGCCGCTGTGCGAGTCTGGTAGCCCCGGTGGATAAGACCAAGAGGCAGGCAAGCACCCAGCAGATAATGGCCAACAACAGCAAAACATTACTCATGGCGGTTTATATCCATATGATGGCCATCGCTTACGCGTGGGGACGCACGCTCCAGCAGTACGAGTAATGCATGAATGATGGCGGCCGGATTCGGCGGGCACCCGGGAAGATACACATCCACCGGCAGCAGCCCTTCGAGGCCGTGGCCGGAACTATAGCCACCCGCGGCGACGCCTCCGGATACGGCGCAGGTGCCCATGGCCATGACCCACTTGGGTTCCGGCATAGCCTCATAGGTGGCAAGCAATGCGTCGCGCATGGCATAAGTGACCGTGCCGGTAACCAGAAGCACATCGGCAAAACGCGGCGACGGCGTGAAAAAGATACCGAGACGATGCAGATTGTAGAAAGGATTGTTGAGTGCTTGCAGTTCCGACTCACAGCCGTTGCAGGAACCGGCATCCACATGACGGATGTGCAGACTACGTTTGAATGCGCCCTCAATCCGCGATTTCACTATAGCGGCTTCCGGTGACTGCAAGGCCTTCTTCCACCGAAGATCATCTCGCTCATGCACGGCAAACGCCCAATCGTTGCTGGTCTCCAGGGCACCAGTGGGACAAACTTCCACACACAACTGACAAACGACGCAGCGGCCATAATCCACGTTCAAACGTGCCTCGCCGCCGTGCATTAATGTCAGCGCACCCGGCAGGCACACGGCCACGCATTCCCTGCAGCCGGCTTCGCATTTTTCTGGATGATAGCGCGGCATGCCGAGAACATTTTTCTGCCCATCGTCCTCTCCGACAGGCCAATCGGTCGTCGCACTACCGCGCGTCAAACCAAACAGTGTCCACACCGGCATATGTAACTCCTACCTGTCACATCCAGCGATACTGAGACCAAAGCTTGCTTCATTGATGGCATAATCCATCATGTTTGAATCGTGAACCGTATACGGGAATACGCGCCAATTCGAAAAGGAAGGTGATTTGATTTTGACGCGGCGCAATTTTCCGGCATCGTCAAAATGCACGGCATAGTACAAGGCCCCCCTGGGTGATTCGCACCAACCAAGGCCTTCCGCATTGGGTAATGGCGTGCAGGAATCACACAAAGCACCGTGTCGGACATCGGCCAGCAGCCGCGCAATCAGTGCCATTGACGCGTCAATCTCCCCGGCGCGTACTTCCGCGCGCGCGTTTGCATCCCCCCTCTCCCTCAAGGGGACCACAAACTCGACAGCGCCATATGCTGCATAAGGATGATCACGGCGCAAATCGCGGTCGAGACCCGAAGCGCGCTCGACAGGACCTGTGGCGCCCTGATCAAATGCAATGCGGCGGTTCAACACGCCAGTATCTATAAGACGGTCCAGATAGCCGGCGGTCCGCGACAACTGCCCCAGGTAACGGCTAATATCAAGATGCAATTCCTGAAGTTCTTCAGAGAGCCCGCTGTAAACATTGACATCGCGGCGCAAACCGCCCGGCCGAAGCAGGTTGCGTAAAAGCCGGCTGCCACAAAGCCGCGCGTTGATCTGTTTGACGCGTTCCTCCAGCAACTTGCCTTCGGCGTTGGCGACCTTGAGCGTGGTGGTATCGGCCAAGTGACCGAAATAATGCAGATGGTTATAGAGCCGCTCGAATTCCGCGAGTAGTGTTCGTACCCACTCAGCTCGCGGTGGGATCACGCAGTCACAGGCAGACTCAATTGCCTGGCAATAGGCGAGCGCATGGGCGAAGCTGCCGACTCCCGAGACGCGCTCGGCCAACACAACACCCAACGCCGGCTCCAGTCCCTCAAAACGTTTCTCCATCCCACGGTGCTTGAAAAACAGCCGCGGCTGATAATGCAGAATGTGCTCGCCCAAGTAAAAGAACAAAAACTGGGCGGATTCCATTACATCGGCACGCACCGGACCAAATGGCAGTTCCTGGACGTCATCGCCTAGCACCTCCGGGATGCGCGCCGGCTGGCGCTTGAATGGCATGGCGGTATCCCCCGGGTATGCGGGATCCAGGGGTGGTTTTATCGGTCGCGCCCCTTCCTGCAGCACTAGCGGATAGGGTTCGGGATGACCCGGGAAGCTGACCCCGAAAAGATCTGTGATCTCGCGCTCATACCAACCCAGGAGTGGCGCAATGCCGGCAAGGCTCGGCAGACTCCGGTCCGTCGCGCTGCAACGCCACAGCACAAACGATTGCTGTGCACCTTGAGTAGCGAGATAACAAACCTCTATTCCACCCGGGGACGGAACCCAAGCCCAAGCCATCTGCATGCGTCCGCCGTCTTGAAGCAGCGCTTCACAGGCGGATTGAAGTTCCGCGGGTGCAAGGCGTATTTCCAATGCGCCCTTCATAACGTGGGCCCTATCAGTTGATGCGCAATGCCGTCAAAGACTCGCATTAACCCGTCCGGCCACCACAACCCCATGATCAGGAGTGGTACCAGGGCGAGCCACATGGGCACTACGCACCAGGCACTGACGATCGCTCCCTGGGGTGTGCCTTCGGGTCGCCTGCCGAAGTACATGGCACCAAAGTGTCTGAGGAAACCGATGAAGATGATGATCAGGAGGATCAGCATTACGATTGCCGCCCATAGGTTCTGTCCAGAAAAACCAGCCCGCAAGATACTGAACTCGCTTAGGAACAAACCAAAAGGCGGTGCGCCCGTGATGGCCACTGCACCTGCAAGCCATAACAATCCCGAAACGGGAAATTCATGCAACACCCGGCGTATCGCCGGCATTTCCTTGGTACCGTAACGACGCATGCTGTTACCTGCGCCGAAGAACATGAGCGATTTGTTGAGGGAATGATTCAGCATATGGTAGAGCGCCCCAGCGATACCTAGAACCCCGCCGAATCCGAAACCCAGCGCCAGGATGCCCATGTGTTCCACGCTTGAATAGGCCATCAGCCGTTTGACGCCTTCCTGACGCACGATGAAGAGCGTCCCGATAAAAACCGAGAAGATACCCAATACCACCAGCGTGGTATGCGGTAACGAACCGATGTTCGCTGCGTCTACGATCGCAAGAAAACGCACAATGCCGAGCATGGCGGTATTGAGCAGCGCGCCGGAAAGCATGGCTGATACCGGTGTTGGACCTTCACTATGGGCATCCGGCAACCAGGTATGCATGGGTGCCAAACCAACTTTTGTGCCATATCCCACAAGCACCAATAGAAACCCGAGTTTGAGCAGCACTGGATTCATGTGCGGTGCCACATCCCGCAACACTTGCCAAGTCATGTCGTAGCTGGGTCCAAGTATCAGGCTGCCGCCCCAGTAGAGCAGCACGGTGCCCAACAATGCCAAGGTAATACCCGCCGATACTACGATGATATATTTCCACGCAGCCTCGATACTCTCCGCGGCCCGCTCGAACCCCACCAGGAAGGTACTCACTAAGGTGGTGAGTTCGATGGCGATCCAGAACATACCAATGTTATTGACAAAGACGGCGAGCAGCATGGTCCATGCAAAGCCGGCAAACAGTGCATAGAAACCTGGCAGGTGTTTATCCTGCGCAAGCAGGCGCATGTAGCCCACCGCGTAAATAGATGCCAAAAGGTAAACAACCGCCGTGCACAATGCCACCCAACAACCCAGCGCATCCACGAACAGATAGTTATGCCAGAAAAATATCGGGGTACGTATGGTAAAGAGTAATGATGTCGCGGCGAGAAATACCACAACACTGGCCAGCAGATTCAGGTATTCAGCGAAGCGTTGCCGACGGATCAACAAGGCCCCAGCAACCGTCACTAACGGTGCGACCAATAGAACAATGAAACACAACGTCATCATCAGCCTATCAACCGTTTGAGTTCAAGACTACTGGTACTGCCCACGCGCGCCAGCAGGTAGCGCACCAGTACTCCGAAACACGCCACCGCCACCAGCAGATCAAACAAGACTACCAATTCGATCAGCAATGGCATGCCGGGAATCAATATTTGCGACCCCAGGAAGATGCCGTTTTCCAGCAGCATCAGACCAAGAATATGACTTACTGCTTCATGCCGTACGCTCAGTATCAGAAATCCAACCAGCTTCATGGTAAACATCACCGTGAGCGCCAGCACTACCACATTCTCAGGAAAACCGATAACCATCGAAACGCGAAACGCCACCACTAAGGAGAAAACCACGCAAATCGCGCCTAGAATCAAGCTGGTCGATGGCTGCAATACAAGATGCAGCTCACGTTTCACGTGCAAGCGCCGCAGGATACGCAGTACCAGATAAGGCAGAAACAGGCCGCGAAACAAAATGGTGAGGATTGCAATGAAGTAAAGCTCGGGGTAATGACCGTAGTAGCCCACTAAAGCGGATAACAGCGCGATCAACCAGGACTGGGCGCCAAAGGCATACATATAATCCTTCAACCAGCGAGAGCCCAGCATCACGAACGACAGCAGCATGCTGGCGATGGTGATGAGGCTGAATATCGAGGCGGCCAGGGGATCAAGATGTGCTGCGAGCATGGTTCACCTGATCTGGTTGGCAATGATGGCGAGGATCGCCAGCAGGAACGAAGCCGCCAGGGGTTCCTGGTAACGGTAGAAACGCAATCGCGACTGCAGCGTCTGCACCACGACCATGACCGCTCCGATCAGGAATAATTTGAATACCAGAACGACCGTCGCGGCAAAAATACCGAGTGCGGTACCATGGACAGACAACCCCCAAGGCAGAAGCAAAACATTGCAAAAAATTGTATAAAGAATGAACTGCTTCATCATGGAGGCCCATTTAAGCAGGCCCAGCAGTGGACCTGAATACTCGAGGATACGGGCCTCCTCGATCATGTACACCTCGATGTGGGTGCTGGAATGGATCGGAAGCTTGTCGGTCTCTACCAGCAACAGGATGAAGAACGCCAGCACCAGAAACAGGTGTGTGGGGCTCCAGAACACGGCGCTGTTTGCAACCAGCAGATGATTCACCACAAATGGCAGCATGGATTTGGCCATGAGGGTGATGCCGACGAACACCAGAATCAGCGTGGGTTCGGCGAGTATGGAAAGCATGACCTGACGGCTGGAACCAACGCCGCCGTAGGCACTGCCGGAATCCAGCGCCGCAAGATTCACGAAGAAGCTGCCCACGGTCAGAATCAGCCCGCCGCCCAGAATGTCACCCATGTCCGAGAGTGGCAATGGGTAGTTGGTAAGCACCGGAATGAGCAGCGGCACTGTGAGCATGGCGGTGAACGCGACGATGGGCGCCGCCCAAAACACCCAGGAAGCGGTTTCAGGGATCACCAGTTGCTTGTGAAAGAACTTCCAAAGGTCGCGGTAGGGTTGCAGGACAGACGGCCCGCGGGCGCGTTGCACGCGCTCTTCGTAACGCAGGATGAAACCCTGGATAAGCGGCGCCAGGAGCAGTACCGCCAGCACTTGCGCAATCTGCGCCAATACCTCACGCAACATAGCGGGCCTTCTCCGCAGGTGCGGAGGGAACAGTCTTTATCGGGAGCGCATCAGGATACTGATATGCGGCGACCCGGCATGCCTTGCGGTATGCCATGTAAGAACTCCTCTGAATTCTTCAGAATTCAATTAGGAGTCATTAGCCCTTTGGGGCGGTTCGGGGCGAACTCCATCGCCGCATTTATGCGCATAGCAAAACATGCGGCATGGCTGGATGTCAACTGACAACCAGAACGCGCTTCACATTTAAGAGTGGCCTAAACACACCGGCGGAGTATGCCCAGACACTGAGCGCTCGGTATCTCAAGACCAAGCTTGGAATCTTACGGACAAAAACCGTGCGTTTCTAAGCGGGAATCCGTTTTCGGGTGCAAAAAAGCCGCCGGCGCAATCGCAGGCGGCTTTTATAAATGGCAACAACTAAATTATCAGCCCAAATTGAAAACCACCGGTACCGAGAAATGCAGTTTCTGCCCCTGGAACTGGGGCGGCGGCGGCGGGTAGTGGGCGTTTTTGACGGCATCCATGGCGGCACGGTCGAGGGAACGATCGCCGCTGGAGCGGTCAATGCGAATATTGCTGACCGAACCATCGTGGTAGTCGAAACTCACAGTCGTCGTGCCGGTAGCACCGGACAAGATTGCCTGACGCGGATAAACCTTGGCCGCATCAATTGCAGCATGGAGCTCCTCATAGAAATTAGCCCTGACCGCGGCCATGTCCACCTGCGGCGGCGGTGTGGCCACCGGGGGCGGCTGCGGCGGCTGCGGCGGGATCGCGTTCGGGACGGGAATCGGCGACGGAATCGCCGGCACTTCGGAAAGCGGCTGCGGCGTCGGTAATTTCGGAATCGGCGTATTGGGCGGCGGCGGCGGCGGCGGCGGCGGATTCGGGGGAATGGTGATGACAGCCACCTTCTCCACCGGCGGCGGCGGCTCCGGATGCGTCACGTGCCAGATGATAATGCCCGCAAGTATAAGGCCGATCAGTACCTCGGCGATTATCGCCAAGATAACTGAAACACCAGATCGGGCCGTGAACAGGCCCTCGCTGAAAACATGCTTATTGTCCACAGTCGGGCCCTATGGATTAATCGTTAGTGTTCTGGGCGGCGATACCGATTTGGGTCACCCCCGCTTCGCGGCATGCATCCATGGCAATCACCAGATCCTGAAGAGATACGTCCTTCGCACCGGCAATCGTAACGTTTGCGTGCGCTGGATCCTGTCCCAGGAGATAGGACGTAAGCTGATCTGGCGTCATCAGCTGGCCCTCGACCACGATTTGGCCGTGCGCCGGCAGACTGATGATGATCTTGGGCCGTTCGATGGTTACCGCCGTGCTGCTTTGTGGCAGGTGAGAGGCAATCCCGGTGGCGGGAATCATGCGCAAGGTGATCATGATGAAGAACACAAGCAAGAAAAGCATGATATCAATCATATTGATGATTTCAATTCTGCCCTTCTTTTTTTCAAAAAAACCCTTCATTGCAACTACCTGCCTTGGCCGTGCGCGACGGCCAGTTGAGTATTAATCATGTTCCTGGATAGTCCAGGGGAGCCTCAGGTAAGGCGGTTGACAAGCATTACCTTGATGGCTTCCATCTGGTGCAGGATCAGACGAACACGATTGTTAAGGCCGTTGAAGAATACCAGGCCTATGATTGCGACCGCCAAGCCAGCGGCGGTAGCTATGAGCGCTACTGCTACGCCACCGGTCACCTTGGTCGGTGCGGTATCCGCCGCCCCCAGCACCTGGAACGCCTCGAAGATACCCACGATGGTACCCAAGAGACCCAGCAGTGGATCAAGTGTTACCACGGTATCAAGTACCCACATGCCGCGATCGATACGCGGAGCCTGCAAGAGGATGGTTTCCTCAATGAGCTCAGAAAGACGCACCGGGTCCTTGACGTCGGGATACTTGAGAGCCACTTCAAGCACGGCACCCTGGGGATACTTGGCAGTGCGGACTGCGAGATCCATGAGTGCGTCACGGTCCACTTCCTCCGATTGCAGAATCACACGTGCAATCAATTCACCTTGCCTGACGACCTTGGCGAGATACCAAGTCCGGTCAATAATGATGATAAGCGCTACCAGCAGGGTAAAGATGATCACGTAAATGATGCCACCTGAAACGTTAGCGATATGAAGAAGCTCTTGAATATTCACTTATAAATCTCCTGCAATACCGGATTTTGGTATTCGGTGTTTACAAACGCGCATGAGCGCTCCGCGATGGCTTAGATCACGCAGCAGCACCCTTCGCACCGTTCAGCTCATTTTGCGGGCCCCGTTTTTTACTCGAATACACCACGCCAAGTCAATAAGATACGGGGTCCGGGAGCATAATTTTATCAACTTCGCCCCCATCATCAGGATAATCTCTATCTCTGGAACCAGAGACAAGTTATTTTAGCATACGCCTGGAAGGGGCTAGAAAACAGGTTACTACCCACTTAAAGCATCTAAAACCGGGTTCATAAATATATCGGAAAATTTTCGGGGAAGCTTAATTTACCCGCCCCAACACTTTCAATTGATGAGAGCGCCCTAACCTACCCTTAAACCATGCCCAGAGGTGCCGGCCCAGACCCAAAACCAGCCATCCACCCAGATAACCATGCCCGCTGCCATAGCCGCCATCAAGTCTATGTAAGTCGCTGTCCCGGCTATTAAGCCGCCGCCGGGAAAATGATGAACACCGCGACGAGCGCCATCGCCAACACATATTCCATCATCCAATACCAGCGACGATTGCTGAATCTGGCCCCGGAAAGCCAATCCGGCAAGCACGTCCAACGCCACAGCACTGCCAAAAATGACACCCTTGCTGAAAAATCATGGGGCACATGGCCAATAGTCTCCCGAAGTCAACGCAAAGGGCTGGCCTGAGATTGTCTACAGACGATCAGGCATCGATATTATTGCGTGAGTGGCGTGTGCTCGCACTCGAACCTGACTTCTAATACTATATCCATCGGAAAATACCAGCCATGCCCACTCGTGGTGCATGGCTTTCATCAACAGGATATTCCCCTAGAATGCGCCACAAATTTCTTTACCTGCTGGCCGTCATTGGCCCGCTGCTAACCGCATCCGCTTATTGCGCCAGTACCCCCGCCATCGGCAGCACCCTGGCACAATTGCCAGCCTTGAGCCCGCAGCCACGTGAAACGCTTGTGGACGAGGCTATAGCCGGCATCCTCACTCGCTATCACTACGGCAATCAGCCGCTGGATAAGGCGCTTTCGGAACAGATATTCAAGCACTACCTGCAGAACCTGGACCCGAATCGCAGCTATTTTCTGCAATCGGATATCGACGGTTTCGCGTCCTACCGGGATAACCTGGATGATGCCATTCGGGACGGCAATCTCAAACCCGCCTTTGTCATCTATAACGTCTACCAACAACGCGTTCAGCAGCGTATTCGGTATGCGCTCGGGTTGCTGGACCATGAGCCTGATTTCAAGATCAACGAAGATTATATTTACGACCGCGGCAAGGCGCCGTGGGCAACCAGCACCGCGGAATTGGATAACATCTGGCGCAAGCGCGTCAAAAACGACGCCATCGGCCTGTTGTTGGCTGGCAAGACCTGGAAACAGGCCGCCGAGGTCCTGCGCAAACGCTACCAGAACTTTGATTACCGTGCCCGCCAGATTGCGCCCGAAGACGTATTCGACTTATTCATGAATTCCTACACTCTTTCCCTGGATCCGCATACCAATTATTTTTCGCCGGACCAATCACAGGAATTCCAGATTCAAATGAGTCTCAAACTCCAGGGCATCGGAGCGGCCCTCATCTCCGAGGGGGAGTACACCAAGGTGGCGCAGGTTATCCCCGGTGGACCCGCCGCCAGGAGCAAGGAGCTGCATCCCGATGATCGCATCACCGGCGTTGCCCAAGGGGACAAGAGCGATATGGTGGACGTGGTGGGTTGGCGTCTGGATGACGTGGTGCAGCTTATTCGCGGCCCAAAGAATTCGGTGGTCAGGCTTCAGATACTGCCCGCCGGTGCGGCCCCCGGTTCACCGGAAAAAACCATCCGCTTGGTGCGTGACACAGTGAAACTGGAGGCTGAGGCGGCACATAAAAGTGTCATCACTGTAAAACGCGGCACCCGCAGCTACAAGATTGGGGTCGTCAATATTCCTGCATTCTACAGCGATTTTGAGGGGCGCTTGGAGGGGGAAAAGAATTACACCAGCACCACCCGCGACGTGCGCAAGCTGCTCCAGGAACTCGAAGCCGAACACGTGGATGGTGTGGTTATTGATCTGCGCAACAATGGTGGCGGCGCTCTGGATGAAGCCACCAAACTCACCGGCCTGTTCATCCCTCATGGTCCGGTGGTGCAGATTCGTGACAATAACGGTGACGTCGAAGTGGACGACGATAACGACAGTGGCATCGTCTATACCGGTCCGCTGGTGGTGCTGGTGAACCGATTCACCGCTTCAGCCTCGGAAATCTTCGCCGCCGCGATCCAGGACTATCACCGCGGCTTGGTTGTGGGTTCCACAACCTATGGCAAGGGCACGGTGCAGCGACTCATCGACCTCAACCGGTTCGTACCGGGAAATCAGGACGCGGGGCAACTCAAACTCACGGTGGACAAGTTCTATCGAGTGAATGGCGCCAGCACCCAGCGCAAGGGGGTAACACCAGATATCGTTCTGCCCTCGACGATTGACCCCAAGGAGTTCGGTGAGGAAACCCAAGATGACGCCCTGCCCTGGGATCAAATCCCATCCGCGGACTACACTCCTTTGCACCTGGATCTTGTCACGAAACTGCCCACATTACTCCAGCTGCATGAGGAGCGTATTGACCACAATCCCGGCTGGGCTTTGTTCCTCAAGGGTATACAGCAACTGGAAGCCGAGCGCAGTGACAAATCTGTGCCGTTGTTGTTAAGCGAACGGGAAAAACTACAGGTCGCACGTGATCATGAAAAACTCGATCTTGCCAATGCCTGGCGCCGACTCAAGGGCCTGCCCCCGGCGAAGAGCCTGGCGGATGCTTACAAGACAACAGGGAACGACAAGCCCGGCAAAACCGACGGCAATGCCGCTGCGGACGGTGACAGCGATGTGAATGCCCTGATACCCGACGTATTATTGCAGGAAACCGCCGAGATCACCGTCGACATGGCCGTGATGGACATAGGTAGCATGCCGAACTTGCCGGCGGCCGCCGCCGGCAATTAAGTTCAGTCGGACAGCGCCACTGCTTTGGGGTGCGTTTCTTGGGCAGGTGCAGGCGGCTTAAGCAGGATACTCTCTATATCCCAATAACTCAGCCGCAGGATATTGATGCCAACCGGCTGGGCTTCGGCATCAATTGTGGGTGCCGTCTGGGATGGCAGCGGGATGTAATCCAGACAAGATTCTTCCGGAACGGTATCGGTCTCGCTGGCATAGGTTGCATTGCGGCATAAGTGCTCAACGCGGAAGCGCAGTTTTTCAGGCCGGGCTTTATCGGCGCGCAGTTTCACGACTACTTCGTAGATATGGTTGCCTATAGTCAGACAATCATTGAGTAAGCCGAAATTCACGTCAGAAACAGGTTTGGTGCCGGCACTGCGCGCCATTTCCGCAATGTTGTATTCGGCAAAATGCAGGTACAAATATTGTGCGAGCGCCAGCAACCACAGATTCACCGTGCGTTTGGATGCAACGTTGATTCCAGGCCAAATCTGCTGCTTTTCGCGGCGCATCTCTTCCATGGCCGCCAATAGTTCCAGTTTCCGGCTTTCAATGGGCCTGAACTGCTTGGTAAGCTTGTCTATCTGAAACTGGATATCCGCGCGCTTGGCCTTGTGCCAGAATTTCTGCAGATTCGGCAGATGCTTTTGCAAATCACCCAAGTTGTTACGCAGATTACGGCGCTCACGTTCCAACTTGTCGAATTGCTGCGCGAGCTCGTCAAGGCGGCGGCTCCGGTCCTTTTCCGCTTGTTCTTCGAATCCGGTACGTTCGGCTTTTTCAAAACGGCCGGCGAGATCCCCGGCCAAAGTCTGTAGCTGCTGCCTGCAGGTATTCCAGACCGCCCGCAGACGGTAATAGATGATGGCGCTCTGTCCACGCTCCGCATCCGCCAGCATTTGCTCCAGATTGGTGAGTTGGCGCTGCAACTCCTCGTTGCGGATGCGTAAATCCCCGGCATCTGCTTTAAGCAGATCTCGCTCGGCACTGACCTGGTCCAGTTCGCGCTTGATTAAATTGCGGTTCTCAAACAACTCCACGAGCTTGGAGTTCTGATCCGACAATCCATTGACTGTGGGCGCTTCCTGTGACCTGTCCTTTCCAGGTGCGATTTTTTTGTACAGCGCCGTCATGGATCGAGCTTCCTCAAAAGACAGTTTGCGATTCGGACTACATTCGTTAAGACTTGGAAATCCTCAATCGTGAATAGGCCCAAGCCATGCTAAGGGTGGTTAATTTAACATAAATTCTAACACGATAGGGTAACTGCAGGACGGTCGCAGAGATGCAGAGATCAAGGAGTATTCGTCCTTAAGCACGAAGGCTCTGGATGCCAAAACCTTCCCACGGCCCCTAGAAATACGGTGAAGTTATCCCAAGTATCAGAAATTATTATTTGTATAGCGCGCTGTGGGGCTCGGTAGGTATGGTACGGACCGGTAGTCCCAAACCTAGTCACGACAACGAACATCCCTTTCTCTGCGGCCGGTCGGTGGACGCTCCGCGTCCCCGTTTTATACCTCCTCCACACCAACTCTACGCTGCGGACTCTGCACTTCGCTCCGTAGACTTCGCGGTGTTGCGTCCGCTGTGGCTGCCAGAAGCTCACCTCGGCGTTTCGCGCCTTCCTTGGCCCGTCATACGCTCTATCGCTCTATCTATCTATGATCTATAACCCGCTCAGTTATCTGATTTGGTGCGCACTCTCCAGGAGGGAGGTACGCTGGGGGTCCAGGAGTCAAAGCCATGCGAGTCCCAGATGACTCCGGAAATGCTCGGACCTTCTGAGGTCAACAGGATGCTGTTTGTGCCACTTGATGCAGCCGTGGCAACTTTGAACGGGTTAAAGAGCAAAGTAAAGTCACCCCGCTTGTTGGTAGTGACCGCGCAGTCCAGATGGTAGGGAGGGTACCTGACCTTGAACACCACATCCAACTCACAGGCACTACCATCAATGTTAATCCCAGCACTTTTCACTAGATAACCCAGATTCTGGGCCACCAGTTTTTCATGACCAGGGAACAGCGCCAAATTCCATAATGTTGGAAATGCTTGACCTGGAACGGTAGTTACGGCAGCCGCAACGCTTGCGGAGGCTGGCGCTGTGGTGGTGGCGCTACCCTTAGCTTTGGTTACCACCAGGGATGCGGCAGGCGCGGAATTAGCCTTTGTTTGGGAGTCGATTTTGGCGGTCTCAGCGACCGTGGCGGTTGTGGCTGGCGCAGCAGTACTGGCTGGCAACGGTACTGTTAGCGAGACTGCATTCGATACCTTGAAACCGTCGCTCACCGCGACAATATCCACTGGTTGCCCATTGATCGTGAAGTTTTTATGGGTTGGCTGGTCTTGGTTCACCGTACAGGAAGGCGTCCAAGGCTTGTTGGGACTCCAGGTCATCACCGTCACATTGCACGTCGAGCCTTCCACATCGATAGTAGCCATCATAATGAGCTGCTGTTTTGACGCCGGTGGCAACTGAGCCATGAGTGTGTAGGCTTTATTAGAGCTTGATGAACACCCAAAAAGAACCAACAGGACGCTGGTTGCTGCGCCACAGCGCGCAACCCAACGAAAAATCGAATTCAGCATGATTATTGCCTCCAGGTTCGCCAATTCCAGAAAACCCCTAATCCTTTACCGACCATATCCTGCAGCATTGACTATCATAGCTAAGAACAATGCATTAAGTGCATTAATTTGAACTTTTGCAACAAGGGAGTCAATACGCCGTCGGCACAGCCTGGTATGGGATTTTCGATGCGATCGTAACACCCGAAAACCCAATACTGAGGGTAGCCCCTCTTGATAGGCAGTGCTGCTTAGCCTTTTGCTGGAGGTGGGTATGCGCAATCAGGAATTTGGTCCAACAGGCCATGGATTATCACTTATGCAAAAACATGCCGGTGATCCAAACAATGTTCCAGCCATTTGCTAAGCAGTATGTTGAGCAACCAACGGCGCTCCAGTTCAACCGCAGCCGGCACCCACAACCCCTTAAAGACAATATGGCGCGGTTGTTCACAGCAGCTTACCGCCTCGGCCAAACGCGCATCGTGATAAATACGCACCAAAAGATCGGGATCAGTAGAGGTCAAACCGTTGCTATCCAGCCAATAGGTCATACGTAAGCTGGTGGTATAGCGACTGTGTTCATCCAACGTAAGGTGGATACTCAAATCACTTGAACTTGTGGAAACGAGCCTGGATGGCAGGCGCCATAAATTGCCAAGTAACTGCCGCAAGCGCGTGTGATTGCCCTCATAAAGGGTCATCAACCCCGCAAAACTGCGCGGCCGCACCAAGCGTACACGTTGTCCAACGGTTTCTATGAGCATCCTGAAACTATATCATAGGCCCGCGAATCAACGGGTTTGGCAATACCCCTGCGTGGAGCAAGATGAGAATTCGTACCGTTTCCACTCGCCCTTTCAACGATCAAAAGCCTGGTACCGCTGGTTTACGTAAACCTGTTCGCACATTTCAGCAGCCGCACTATCTTGAGAATTTTATCCAGTCCGCATTTGACGCCGTCCCAACCCTGAAAAATGGCACGCTCGTTATCGGCGGCGACGGTCGCTACTACAACCGCGAAGCCATCGCTACCTTGCTGCGCATGGCGGCCGCAAATGGAGTCAAGAAATGCATAGTTGGATGTGGGGGATTGTTATCCACACCGGCGGCTGCGCTGCTTATTCCGCACGTGGGCGGCATTGGTGGGTTCATTCTCACCGCCAGCCATAACCCGGGTGGACCCAAGGGTGATTTCGGCATCAAACTGAATATCGCCAATGGCGGTCAGGCTTCTGAAACCGTCACCAACGCTATCTATCAAAGCAGCCTGGCAATCGCCCGTTATTTCACGCTGGAGGCAAAACCAAGGGTTGAACTTGACAAGCTGGGGCAACAACAGCTCGGCGACATGCGCATCGAAATCATTGACCCGATATCTCATTATGTCAGCGTCATGGAGCGTCTGTTCGATTTCAAGCGCATCCGTGCTTTGCTAAGCAATGGCGAATTTCGCATGCGCTTTGATGCGCGGCACGCTGTCACCGGTCCGTATGCCCGGGAGATTTTCGAGCGCCGTCTGGGCGCGCCGCCAGGATCAGTATTGCATGGGACACCTTTGGAGGATTTTGCCGGCGGGCATCCGGACCCCAATCCGCAGGATGCTGCGGACTTGCTTCAGCTTTTCAAAGATGCCGACAGCCCGGATTTCGGCGCTGCATCCGACGGCGACGGTGACCGCAACATGATCCTTGGCCGCGGTCTTGCGGTCTCTCCCGGCGACAGCCTCGCCGTGCTGACCGCCAACGCTCACCTCGTACCCGGTTATTCCGCGGGACTCGCCGGTGTGGCGCGTTCCCTTCCCACCAGCCATGCGCTGGATCGGGTGGCGCAGAGACTCGGCATCCCTTGTTATGAAACACCCACCGGTTGGCGCTTCTTCTGCAACCTGCTGGATGCCGGTCTGGTCACCCTGTGTGGCGAAGAAAGCTTTGGCACCAGCAGCAATCATGCACGCGAAAAAGACGGGCTGTGGGCGGTGTTGTTCTGGTTGAATCTTATCGCCGCACGCTCCGAGTCAGTGGGCGACATTCTTATCAAGCACTGGCGCGAGTATGGCCGGGATTTCTTCCAGCGTGAAGATTATTTCATGAGAGATGCGGGGCAGGCACAGACCCTCATGCGCCTGCTGGGTTCGCGCCTTGGTGAACTGGCCGATGCAACCGTGGCGGGCTACACCGTCCAGGCCGCAGAGAATTTCACCTATCATGATCCGGTGGATCACAGCGTCAGCCTGAATCAGGGCTTATGGCTAACAACGGTGGGTGGCGGGCGAATCGTATATCGTCTGTCTGGCACCGGTACCCATGGCGCCATCCTGCGCATTTACCTGGAACAGTACGAACCAGACCCGGCTCGGCATTTCCAAACTTCCGCGGTGGTCCTGGCACCGCTTTCACGCATGGCGCGCACATTGGCACGGCTCGAAAGCCACGGCATCACGGCGCCAACTGCCGTCACCTGACAAATCAGAAACGGCGCTGGATGCCAATCTGATGCAGTATGGTGGTGGCGATTTCCTCGATGGAAGGATGCGTAGTGTTCATGTATGGCACCCCTACCGCCCGAAAAATATCCTCCGCCTGTCGGACTTCATAGCGTACCTGATCGGATGATGCATAGCGGCTGTCCGGGCGGCGGTGATGGCGGATCTGCTGCAAGCGGGTCGGTTCAATGGTGAGACCGTAGATTTTGGCCCGGTAAGGCGTCAATACCGCCGGTAATTGTCCGCGGCTGAGGTCATCCTCTGTAAGCGGGTAATTGGCCGCAAAAATTCCGAATTGCAGCGCCAGATAAAGGCAGGTGGGGGTTTTCCCGGAGCGCGAGACCCCCACCAGCACCACATCGGCTTCCGGATAGCGCTTGGTGCTAATACCATCATCACTCGCAAGTGCGAAATTTACCGCCTCGATGCGCTGAATGTAGGCGGCGTTATCCGCCGAGGCATGGGCTCGGCCGGCGGTATGGGAAGATTTCATGCCCAGCTCGCGCTCAAGGGGGCCGATGAAAGCCTCGAAAAAATCCAGATGCAAGGCTTCGCTGCGTTGAATGATCAGGCGCAGGGCGTCATCCACCATGGTGCTGAAAACAATGGGCCGGACGCCGTCTTCCACACCCGCCGCATTGATGCGTGCCACCGCCTCATTCGCCTTGTCAACATTGGCGATAAATGGCAAAGTGATCTGCCGGAATCCATCTCCATTAAACTGACTCATGAGGCTACGCCCCAGGGCTTCGGCGGTGATGCCGGTGCGATCTGAAATGAAGAATACTGCGCGTCGTTTTTCCATGCTTGGCCGTCAGGACGGGGTGGGTATAACTATCATCAAACAGAGGTGGAAACTTGGAATCCAGTATACCTTGCCAAGCATTGCAACCGGTCATTGAGGATTTCACCGATGAATGAGCGTTACGTCATTGGGTTTGAGCACCTTGGCATGCACGATGTGGACAAGGTGGGCGGCAAAAATGCCTCTCTGGGCGAAATGATCAGCCATCTCACTCAGCTAGGCGTCTTGGTGCCAGGCGGGTTCGCTACCACCGCCGATGTGTACCGCGAATTCCTCGCCCATGGTGGTTTGGCGACGCGTATTGCAAAGGAACTCGCGCAACTCAATGTGGACGATGTCGTAAGCCTCGCCGCCACCGGTGCGCGCATCCGTCAATGGATTGCTGCATTGCCCTTCCCTGCTGGCCTGGAACAGGCCATCAGCACAGCCTATGCAACGCTGATGCAGCAATCCGGAAATAAAATCTCCGTGGCCGTGCGTTCCTCTGCTACTGCCGAGGACCTGCCGGATGCCTCGTTCGCCGGTCAGCAGGAAACCATCCTCAATGTGCGCGGCATTGAGCAGGTATTGCAGGCCATGAAAGAGGTGTTCGCCTCACTGTTCAATGATCGTGCCATTGCCTATCGCGTACATCATGGTTTCGATCATGCTCAAGTTGCGCTCTCGGCGGGTATCCAGCGCATGGTGCGCAGCGATCTTGGCGCTGCCGGTGTTATGTTCACCCTGGACACTGAATCCGGTTTTGACAAAGTTGTGTTTATCACCGCTGCTTATGGCCTGGGTGAAACCGTGGTACAGGGCGTGGTGAATCCGGATGAGTTTTACGTGTACAAACCGGCATTAGCAACCGGCAAGTACCCCATCGTACGCCGTAATCTCGGCAGCAAGACCAGCATGATGATCTATGGCGATGGCAACAGTCACGGCCGCACGGTAAAAACCATCGAGGTGCACGCGGAGGCACGTGCGCGCTTCTGTATCAGCGATGCGGAGGTGATCAACTTGGCAAAACAGGCACTGATCATCGAGAAACATTATGCAAGGCCCATGGATATCGAGTGGGCCAAAGACGGCGCCGATGGCAAGCTCTACATCCTGCAAGCACGCCCGGAAACAGTCAAAAGCCGGAGAAACCAAAGCATTGAGCGTTACACGCTCAAGACGCAAGGTCCAGTGCTTGCGGAAGGCAGAAGTATCGGCCAGAAAATCGGCGCCGGCACGGCAAAAATTATCCAGAATATCAGCGAAATGAATCGCATTAAGGAAGGAGACGTACTGGTTACTGATATGACGGACCCGGATTGGGAACCCATCATGAAGCGCGCGGCCGCCATCGTCACCAATCGGGGTGGTCGCACCTGTCATGCAGCCATCATCGCTCGCGAACTCGGCATCCCGGCGGTCGTGGGCTGCGGTGAAGCCACCCTCAAGATCAAGGACGGCCAACCGGTCACCGTGTCCTGTGCCGAAGGTGATACCGGTTACATCTACGCCGGTAAGCTGGAGTTTGAGTATCGTGAGATCAGCCTCGACCACATGCCCAAGGCGCCGCTCAAAATCATGATGAACGTCGGTAATCCGGAACGTGCCTTCGGTTTTGCCATGCTGCCCCATAAGGGCGTAGGGTTGGCGCGACTGGAATTCATCATCAACCGCATGATCGGCGTGCATCCGAAGGCGCTGATTAATTTCGAGGCACAACCCGCCGAAATCAAGCGGCAGATTCAGGAGCGTATCGCCGGTTACCTGGACCCGGTGAGTTTCTATGTGGAACGGCTGGTGGAAGGCATCGCGACTATAGCCTCGGCGTTCGCGCCCGAACCGGTGATTGTGCGCACCTCGGATTTCAAGTCCAACGAGTATGCCAATCTTATCGGTGGGCGTCAGTATGAGCCTCATGAAGAAAATCCCATGCTGGGTTTCCGCGGCGCCTCACGCTATATCGCAGCTAGTTTCCGTGATTGTTTTGAACTGGAGTGCCGCGCACTCCGCAAAGTACGCGAGGATATGGGCCTTACCAACGTGCAGGTGATGATCCCGTTCGTGCGTACCGTGGAGGAAGCGCGGCAGGTAACGGAGCTACTCGCCGCTAACGGTCTGAAGCGCGGCGAAAACGGCCTCAAGCTCATCATGATGTGCGAGCTGCCGTCGAATGCGGTATTGGCGGAGCAGTTTCTCGAATACTTTGACGGATTCTCCATCGGCTCCAATGACATGACGCAGTTGACCCTCGGCCTGGATCGGGATTCCGGCGTCATCGCGCATCTGTTCGACGAACGCAACGACGCCGTTAAGGCTATGCTGTCCATGGCCATCCAGGCCTGCCGCAAACACAAGAAATACATCGGCATCTGCGGTCAGGGTCCTTCGGATCACCCCGATCTGGCCCGCTGGCTGCTGGAACAGGGCATCGAAAGTATTTCCCTCAACCCGGACACGGTGCTGGAAACCTGGCTGTACCTTGCCGGCGAGGCTAAATGAGCGACCCTACAATGAGTGCCCAGCACGACACCCGCTTCGAGGATCACTTTCCCATCCACGTGATGGTCAGTCACCACACCGGCGTGGATGAAATCAACCACGAGACTTTTGAGATTGTGCGCAAGCTGCGCGATTTGCATTTGGATGACAGGCAGGAAAACGAGGCCCTGTCCGGCACTATCACCACCTATGGCGGCTATCAAACCCCGAAAAAAATGATGTTTCTGAACCGTCCGGAAACCGTCATTCGCCGTCTGCGCGAGGAAGTTATCCTGCCCGGCGTGGCGCGCTACCTGGAAAAGGCTTATGACAACAAAGTAGATACCAGCCGCACACGCCTCGTGTCCTGGGCCAATATCCTGTCAGCAGGCGATTGGCAGGCCCCGCACATGCACCCCAGCGTCGGTAATCTCGCCAGCGGCGTGTATTACGTGGCGGTGCCTGAAAAACCCAAACCCGAGGGCTGCATCGAGTTTCTCAATCCGCACCCCGTGGCCCATCATCACGGTATCAGCCTTACGCGCCGCCTGCATCCCCAAACCGGCGACCTGATTATTTTCCCGCCCTACTACATCCACTACGTGTATCCGTTCAAGGGCGACGGCGAACGCGCGATCGTTGCCTTTGACGTGATCCTGCCGAACACCCAGTTTGTCTTTTGAGCATGCCCACTGCCGGAATATCAATGAGCCTATCCCCTGAATCAGCGGCTGTACCGGGCATTACCCTGCACAATCCTGCTAGCGGCGAACTGATCGGTCGCTATCCCTGGCAAAGCGCCGACGAGGTCCGCGCCGTGCTGCGCGCCGCACGCGCAGCCCAACCTGGGTGGGCGGCTCTGCCGCTGGCAAAACGCCAACGCGCCATCCGCGGGCTGCGTCGCTGGCTGATGGTGCACATGGACGAAACCGCGAAAACCATCTCCGATTGCGTGGGCAAGACCCGGGTGGATGCACTTGCCACCGAAGTCATGCCGACGGTGGCCGGAAGCCGCTGGTACGAAAAAAACGCGCAGAAATCCCTAACGCCGCAACATCTGAAAAACGGCTCCCTGCTGTTCTTCAGCAAGCGCAGCACAGTGTACCGCGTACCGTGGGGCGTGGTGGGCGTCATCTCGCCCTGGAACTACCCTCTTGGCATTCCCATGCACGAGATCGTGCCGGCGCTGCTGGCAGGTAACACGGTGGTGTTCAAGACTGCCCCGGAAACCATAGCGGTTGGCGCATTCATGGAGCGCATGTTTCGTGAAAGCGGGCTGCCGGAGGGCGTGTTCCATCACATTCATATCGACGGGCCATCGGCCGGCGAATTATTGCTTGAATCCGGCAATGGAGTGGACAAACTGTTCTTTACCGGTTCGGTGTCGGTCGGCAAGCTGCTGATGGAGAAGGCTGCGCGTACGCTCACACCCGTATCACTCGAACTGGGTGGTAAAGATGCGATGATCGTGTGTGCCGATGCGGATCTGGAGCGCGCTGCCGCCGGTGCCGTGTGGGCGGGCCTGTCCAACGCCGGTCAATCCTGCGCCGGTGTTGAGCGCATCTATGTCCATCAGGCTGTTTACGCGGGTTTCATGCAGCGGCTCACGCAAAAAGTGAGGGCCTTGCGCGTGGGCCATGGCATGGATTTCAACGTGGATGTCGGTCCGTTGTGTACTGACCGTCAGGTAGACACGGTGCGACGGCAGCTGGAAGAAGCGTTTCAGCGCGGTGCCACCGTCGCAGCCAAGGCAGGGCCGGCTCTGGAAGCTAATCCGCATTTCATTTCGCCCATGGTGCTTACGCAGGTGGACCACGGCATGACCATCATGCGGGATGAAACCTTTGGTCCGATACTGGGTGTCATGCAGGTCGCCGACGATGCGGAGGCTATACGCCTCGCCAACGATTCACACTATGGTCTGAGCGCCTCGGTGTGGTCGCGCGACCTGCGCAAGGCGGCCATGCTCGCGGTACAAATCCGGGCCGGCGCTGTCACGATCAACGACCATCTGCTTTCCCATGGCCTGACCGAAACCCCCTGGGGCGGTTTCAAGGATTCCGGCAATGGCCGCGGTCATGGGCGCTTCGCTTTCGAAGCGGTCACCACGCCTCAGGTCATAGTCAGCGATTGGCTCAAACTAGCCCGGCGCCAGCCATTTTGGATGCCCTATGACCAGCAGGGCTACAAAGGGCTAAAGGGGGTGCTGACGGTGCTGTACGGCCGCGGAATAATCGCGCGACTTGCAGGTTTGCGGCAGGCATGGTCATTGCTTCCGCGGATGTTTCACAAACAGTAATCAGAAATTGGAGCTGGGCAGTTCTTCCAGTACCTCGATCTCGCCGGTGCAAGTGATTTCATCATCGTAGGATTCCATGTCCACACCATTCCAGTAATCGAGGGCGCGCTTGCGCCATTCCATCAATGAAATGGTATCACCCATGACCTGCTGTTGCGGGGCGCGGTGCATCTCGCCCGTAGCACGGACGCGGAATACTTTCTTATGATCGCCGCGCATATTTTCCAGCCAGAAACGCACGGCGCGTTCGTCTTCGGGTATCAGCCAGATGCAATTTGCACGCGAAGGCAGATCCGGATACATCTGTCGGCGCACATCCTCCAATACCAGTTCGCGTACCATGCGCGTGGACAAAAACAGGCTGTCGAGGGTTTCCGCCAAGGTCATGACTGGATTGTAATGGTAGAAACCCAGATGCGGATCCTTTTTGCCCTGTTTGCGGTACACATGCAAGGCCCGGAACGCCACCATGTCAACGGTAAACACCTCGTTGGTTTCAGGATTAGTGATACCACGCCGCGCCACCTCGAAGGCACGCCAGGAGTTATTGGGTTCATCTCCGAACATGAAAGTGGCCCCCTCAATCCATTTTGGAGAGCTGTGTTTGTGAATATGATAAAATTTTTCGCTTTCGATATGCATGCTATATTCTTACCCTGGTTTGCTGTTTGCGCGGCCGAAGTAAATGTTTGCTGTCAGCGCAGCATCCACGATCGGAATCACTCTGTCTATCCTGATAACCCATGTGCGCCCTTGCAGCGTTGCGATTAGAGTTGACTCGTATCTTATAAGTTTGATTCAAGTGGCATATCATAGCTTTTGTCTTATCGCGGTGACCGCCCGATACTCAATTAATCGCAGATTCTGCGGCTCTGATTTGCACTGGCATACGCCGCCTGCCCCAATCACCCGGTTTCTCGTTGAAAATACCCGCCAAGGCAGTACCACACTGTCGACAGTCTCCGCTACCCGTGAGTTGCCATTTTCCGAGCTCATACCAGTCGCGCTCGATCAATAATGTTCCACATTGACGGCAGTAGGTGCTGCCGCCCTTACGGTCGTGGACATTGCCGGTATAACAGTAATGCAGTCCGTTCTTGATGCCGATATCGCGTGCCATGGTCAGCGTCCGCGGTGGTGTTGGTGGCTTATCTTGCATTTTCCAGTCCGGATGAAATGCGGTGAAATGCACCGGCACATCCGGGCCCAGATTTTCCATCACCCACTGAGTCAGCTCTTCGATTTCATTTTGTGAATCATTCGCACCCGGTATCAACAGCGTGGTTATTTCGAGCCACACCGTGGTCTCGCGCCTGAGATATATGAGGGTATCCAGCACCGGCTGCAGATGGCCCCCACAGGTTTTCCTGTAGAACTCCTCAGTGAAGCCTTTCAAATCCACATTAGCCGCATCCATGTGTTGATAGAACTCATGCCGTGGTTGCTCGCATATATAACCCGCAGTCACGGCGATGGATTGGATACCTAATTCGTGACCAGCATCCGCTGCATCCATGGCGTATTCCATGAAAACTACCGGATCATTGTAGGTGTAGGCCATACTGGCGCAGCCGAGTGCACGCGCGGTTTGCGCCAAGGTTTCCGGCATAGCGAGGTCCATGAGCCTGTCCATCTCGCGGGACTTGGACATATCCCAGTTCTGGCAGAATTTGCAAGCCAGATTGCAGCCGGCGGTGCCGAACGACAGCACCGATGTGCCCGGCAGGAAATGATTGAGCGGCTTCTTTTCGACCGGATCAACACAGAAACCGCTGGAGCGTCCATAGCTGAACAGCTTGATCTGGTCGGCTTCGCGCCCGCGCACGAAGCACAAACCCCGCTGCCCTTCATTCAGTTTGCAGGCACGCGGGCAGACATCGCACTGTATTTTGCCGTCTTCCAGGGCGTGCCAGTAACGGGTGGGGATAACGGTTTCAGGGCGGTTTTCCATTGGCAGGCCTGTAGCGTACTAAGCTTAAGTATATGACCGCGAGCCCTCGCATTCGCCCTGCTGCCGTGGCGGGACTGTTCTATCCGGAAGACGCCGCCGAGCTGCGCGCCCTGCTGCGACGCCTGCTGGCCGAGAATCCTTTGCGGGACCCGGCTCCAAAGGCCCTGATCGCGCCCCACGCGGGCTACCTCTACTCAGGCCCCATTGCCGCGCGGGCTTACAACGCTCTGAGAGGGCTAGGAGAGGCCATCCGGCGGGTGGTGCTGTTAGGCCCGGCCCATCGGGTAGCCCTGCGTGGGCTGGCACTGCCCAGTGTAGAGTCTTTCCGCACACCCTTGGGCGATGTCCCACTGGATCGGAAGGCGATCACTCTGATTGAGGGCCTTCCGCAAGTGGGAGCTTCGGATCATGCACACCAACTAGAGCATAGCTTGGAAGTACACCTGCCCTTCCTGCAAACGCTGCTAAATGAGTTTACGCTGGTGCCGCTGGTGGTAGGTTGGGCACAGCCGGATGAAGTGGCCCAAGTGCTGGAAACTCTTTGGGGCGGAGAAGAAACACTCGTGGTAATCAGCTCTGACCTGAGCCATTACCACGCTTATGACTTAGCCCGCCAACTGGATGAGGACACCGCGCGCCACGTGGAAACACTCCGGATTCCCATCAAGGACCACCAGGCCTGCGGCGCCATTCCCATCAACGGTCTGCTAACGGTGGCGCGTGCACGCAACCTGCGGGTTCAGCGTCTTGATCTGCGCAATTCCGGCGACACTGCCGGTACCCCCGAGCGTGTGGTGGGTTACGGGGCTTGGGCCTTATATGACGCTTGACGCCAGTGCTCGTGCAACCTTACTCAAAGCTGCACGCCAAAGCATTGGGCATAGCTTGACCAGCGATGAATCCGCATTTGAGAATAATTGTTCGAATCCGGCATTGCGCGAACCACATGCCAGCTTCGTTACTTTGAAGCGTCACGGTGTCCTGCGTGGCTGCATTGGCACATTGGAACCCAAACGCCCGCTCCTGGATGATGTCATACACAATGCCATGGCGGCGGCTTTTGAGGATCCGCGCTTCCCGCCGCTCACCGCACCAGAATTGGAAAGCCTGCATATTGAAATATCCGTGCTGTCTGCCGCCGAACCCATCAAAGCGCGTGATCGCGCCGAGCTATTACGAGTACTGAAACCCGGTAGAGACGGCTTGATCGTACAAGAGGGAAGGCTGCGCGCAACTTTCCTACCCACCGTCTGGACATCACTGACGGACCCCGGTACTTTTTACGAAGAACTTATGAAGAAAGCCGGATTTGGTATAGACCATTGGTCATCGAATCTGAAATTTTTTCGTTACCATGCCGAAAGTTTTGAACAAGAATCGTAATTCGCCAGACAGATAGGAGCAGGCAGCATGAAAACCTTTGGCATACTGTATATCTATGCAGCGATTTCACTGACAGCGGGTTGCGGTTCTCCTGACGACTCACACAAGAATGCGGCCGTAAACGCGCCACCCCCGGTGAGTCATACTGTGTTCGCACCCTATATACGGGAAATTAACAAGGCCAAAAACGTCCAAAATACGATCGATGCTCAGAAACAAGCCATGGATCGGCAAATACAAGCACAAACGGATACAACCAGCGCACCACCCGCCACTTCCCAGTCACCACCTTAAGATTTATTAAGGATTATGGAGTCTTGGCAGTTGCCGCAGATGTTCCTGCTACTGACGCATAACGCTGCCAGACCTCGGTGCGGCCAAAAAGTGATATGCCAATATAACCGCGTACCCGCAAGGAACCGTTACTCGTCAAACTGATTTTGCAGCTGTATGTCTTGCCATTCTCTGGATCGTAGATGATTCCACCGGTCCATTCATTAGCTTCTGCAAAATGAAAGCCACTCACCAACGGTAAACCGATGATAGGCCGCGTTCGTAAAGCCGCTTCCGGATTCTTGCGATCCACTTTGGGTTTACCGGACATACCTTGGGCATCGTCAGCTGGATAGAAGGGTTCTTTCAGCCACACGATGTGTCCCACATACGTGCCGTTTTGCCGCACTATCTCGACCCGTGCCTTGCCGCCTGCCGTAATCCACTGCCCCAGTATTGCATCCGCCTGATCTGCGGCGAATATCACACTGCTTAATACAAGAATTGCAATCATCAGCAGGAAACGCAGGCCATTCTGTCTGTAGTGCTTATACACAGCGGAATTGGCGAATGTTATTATTATTTGATGCGCCGTACAAACACAGTTTCGCCATGACCCGGCAAGGTCAGCAGATAGCCGAAGCTCAGTTTCTTTATCACCACCTGGGGATGGTCCAGCTGCACATTAGTGTAGTAGCCGGTGGCTGCTTGCTCCCAAACCTGGCCATTCTCCAACTTGAATAGCGTATCACCGGTCCAGCCTGTGAACAGGCCCGCAATTCGGGTTTCGATGCGCTTGGGTTCGTTGACGGATTCCTTGTAGGTCATGGTATCCGCGCCGAAGCTGGCCACGCCGGATGCGGCCGCCGCCGGGGCCATCACCGCAGGTTTTTGAACCGCAGGTACAGCCACCGCCGCGGTACGTGAACTCAGGTATTGATTCAGCCAGACGTTCAAGGCCTTCAATTCATCCGGCGAAAGTTTGTTGAGCCCGGCTTGGTCAAACTGCGTCACGCTCATGAGATCGCGTACATCCACCGGCTTGATGGTTGATGCTCCCGCCAGCGCCGTTGCACAGCACAGCATGACTGCCAATCCAAGCAACCGTATTGTCCAGCTCCGCATAATTTCATCCTCTCACCAAGGTAAATGATCCAAATCCACATTGCCACCGGTGAGGATAACACCGACCCGCCGGCCCTTCACCTCTGCCAGACCCTCCCGCAATGCCGCCACTACCACCGCCGAGGAAGGTTCGATGATGATTTTCATGCGTTCCCACACGTAACGCATGGCGCTGATGATAGCCTCGTCGGATACGCGCATGATGTCATCCACCTGCTCACGAATCACCGCGAAAGGAAGCGGTCCCAGGGTGGCCCGCAACCCGTCAGCGATGGTATCGGGGTGCGCCAGCGCCTCGATATGGCCTGTCTTGAGGGCCCGCCAGGCATCATCCGCGCCCAGTGGTTCGACGCCAATGATCCTGCAGTTGGGCCGCAGCCCGCGCGTCGCCACCGCCGTGCCCGAGAGCAAGCCGCCCCCGCCCACCGGCACCAGTATCGCCTCCAGATCTGGCACTTCCTCATGCAATTCCAGCGCAGCTGTGCCCTGCCCGGCCATAACCGCCAGGTCATTGTAGGGGTGCACCACGGCTGCGCCGGTTTCAGCCACGTACCTCGCGAGCGCCGCCTCGCGCCCGGCCATGGTAGATTCGCAGCCAATGATTTTGGCACCGTATTCCGCCACTGTTTGTTTTTTAAAGGCACTGGCATTCTCCGGCATGACTACGCAAGCGGGTACGCCCCGGCGTTTTGCCGCCAGTGCCACCGCCGTACCATGATTGCCTGAGGAATGCGTAGCCACGCCGTTTTTAAGTGCCTCATCGGGCAGTGAAAAAACGGCGTTGCTGGCGCCGCGAATCTTGAACGCACCCATCTCCTGGAAGTTTTCACATTTAAAGAAAATCTTCGCGCTCAGCGTTTCCTCCAACTGCGTACAGCGCATTACCGGCGTGTGCCGAACATAACGGGCTATTTGCGCCGCCGCAGCGCGAATATCAGCGATATTCAGTTTATCGCTCATGCGGGCGGGCGCGAGTGGAATGTGCTAAAAACCTCGGGCCTGAATAAGTGCTCACGGTAATACTTGAGCTCAGCCACGGAATCGCGGATATCCTCCAACGCCAAATGGGTGGCTTGCTTGGTGAACCCAAGCATAATATTCGGAGCCCAGCGTTTACCAAGTTCCTTAAGAGTACTCACATCCAGATTGCGGTAATGAAAGAATTTTTCCAGTTCCGGCATGTGGCGCGCCAGGAAGCGCCGATCCTGACAAATACTGTTTCCGCACATGGGTGAGGTATTGGGCGGCAGGTATTGGCGTAGAAAGTCGAGTGTGGCGCGCTCTGCTTCAGCCTCGGTGACGCGGCTTGCGCGTACCCGCTCACTAAGCCCCGATTGACCATGCTGACGGGTGCACCAGTCGCCCATGGCGGACAATACCGCATCGCTCTGGTGCACAGCCATGACAGGACCTTCCTCCATAATATTAAGTTGTTTGTCAGTCACCAGCGTGGCAATCTCCAGAATGCGGTCTGTATCCGGGTTGAGTCCGGTCATTTCCAGATCGAGCCAGATCAGGTTTTCTGAATTCAACGGCATGGAACGCCCTTTATGAAAAACGCAAGTCTAGTTTAGCGCGACCGCTGCCGCCTGCACATCCCGCCTTGCTTCGCTTACAATGCGGCTTCCCAATGTCCGGTCCGGCCATGAATACACTGACAATCATCTTCATCATTGCGCTCACAACCTCCACCGCAATGCGTACCTGGCTGACAGGCCGTCAGATCCGGTATGTAGGCCTGCACCGCGATACTGTACCGGAAGCATTTATTGCCAGTATCGACCCAACAGCGCACCGCAAGGCTGCGGACTACGCAATAACCAAAAGTCGCTTCAGCCTCATCGGCTTGGCTCTGGATTTGGTGCTGGCGCTGCTCTGGACCCTCGGTGGAGGTTTGGCATTCCTCGGCGGGGCCTGGCAGCATGCAGGCTTGAATCTGCTGAATACCGGTGTGCTGATGATCGCCAGCTATGTCCTCATCAATGCCCTCATCGAACTGCCACTGAGTATGTATGCCACTTTCGGTATTGAAGCCCGCTTCGGTTTTAACCGCACCCGCGTGAAAACCTACGTGCTGGACTTGCTCAAGCTGATGCTGCTGGCAGCGATCCTGGGCGTGCCGCTCCTGTATGCGGCCCTGTGGCTCATGAGCCGTTCCGGCCAACTCTGGTGGTTGTACGTTTGGATGCTGTGGCTAAGTTTCAGCCTGACCCTCACCTGGGCCTATCCGGTACTGATCGCTCCCTTGTTCAATAAATTCTCGCCGCTGGCTGATACGGCGCTGAAACAGCGAATCGAGTCATTGCTGCAACGTTGTGGCTTCACCAGCCGCGGCGTATTCGTGATGGATGGCTCCACGCGCTCCGCCCACGGGAACGCCTATTTCACAGGCTACGGGCGCAATAAGCGCATCGTATTCTTCGACACCCTCATGGACAAACTGATGCCGGAAGAAATCGAAGCCGTGCTGGCTCACGAGCTGGGCCACTTTCGTCTCAAACACGTCATCCAACGGCTGGCGGTCACCGCACTGCTCAGCCTGGTGGGCTTGGGGATTCTCGGCTGGCTGGCCCGCAGCGACTGGTTTTATCACGGTCTCGGGGTGCCACACCCCTCTTCCTATATGGCCTTGCTGTTATTCACGCTGCTGGCGCCGCCGTTCCTGTTCCTGCTGGAGCCCCTGAGTTCCGCCTGGTCGCGCCGCCACGAATTCCAGGCGGACGCCTATGCCAGCCGCCAGACGGATGCCACCGCGCTGATCCATGCTTTGGTGAAGCTCTACCGCGACAACGCCACCACGCTTACGCCTGATCCCTTGCATTCCGCTTTCCATGATTCCCATCCGCCGGCGCTGTTGCGCATTGCGCGACTGCAGAAATTGGCAGGGATGGCGCCTCCGTAAAGCCAGACTATCCAGGCGGCCAGGTCATGGCGCGCCCACCCAATAGGTGCAAATGGATGTGGAATACCGTCTGACCACCGCCTTGATTGCAATTCATCACCAGCCGGTAGCCGGAGGCGGCGATGCCCTCCAGTTTCGCAATCTCACGCGCTGCCAAAACCATTTTGTCGATAATTCCGGCATCGGCCGGCGTGAGATCATTGAGGGTGCTTATGTGTTTGCGCGGCACCACGAGAACATGCATTGGCGCCTGGGGATTGATATCGCGGAAAGCCAGCAGCTCATCGGTCTCCATGACCAAGTCTAGCTTGATTTCGCCTTTTGCCATTTTGCAGAACAGACAATCAGTCATGATTTCCTAGCGTACATCCTGGCGACCGCTGAAGGCATGCGACAGCGTGCCGCCATCTACAAATTCCAGCTCCCCTCCCAATGGCACGCCGTGGGCAATGCGTGTGGCCCGGATGCCGCGGGCACGTGCCAGCTCCGCCACATAATGGGCGGTAGCCTCCCCCTCCACCGTCGGATTAGTGGCCAAAATCAATTCCATGATACCGCCTTCCGCCAGCAGTGCCTCCAGTTTCTGTAAACCCAGTTCCTCGGGACCGATGCCATCCAGTGGTGAAAGATGGCCCATGAGCACAAAATATTTGCCGCGGAAACCCGTGGCACTTTCGATGGCATGCACATCGGCCGGGGTTTCCACCACGCACAAGCTCCCGGGCTCGCGTTTCGTGGAAGCGCAGATCTCGCAAACCGGTTTATCGGTCAGCATGCGGCAACGTTCACAATGATGAATGCCGCCCACTGCCGCTTCCAGCGCGCGGGCCAGTGCCAGTGCCCCTTCGCGATTGCGCTCCAAGAGATGAAAAGTCATTCGCTGGGAGGACTTGGGCCCCACTCCTGGCAAGCAGCGCAGTGCGTCCATCAATTGTTGCAGCAGCGAGACGTAGGGCATATGGAATCAGAACGGCAGTTTCATGCCACCGGGCAGCGGCATGCCCGCCGTGAACCCCGAGAAACGTTCCCGGGTGGCGGTTTCGACCTTGTTGACCGCATCGTTGACCGCTGCGGCAATCAGGTCCTCCAGCATTTCTTTATCATCACCCAGAAGTTTCGGATCAATGCTGACGCGGCGCACTTCATGGCGCCCACTCATCACCACGCTCACCATACCACCCCCCGCCTGGCCGTTGACTTCCAGGCGCGCCAGTTCTTCCTGGGCCTTCTGCATATCGGCCTGCAACTGCTGGGCCTGTTTCATCAGCCCGCCTAATCCACCTTTCATCGGTAATTTACCTCTTACGTTTCAATCTACCGGCTTCACCAATTCCGGATTCACCTGGGTGCCGAAGACCTCACACAGCTCCCGCACCTTGGGATCCGCGATGATGGCATCCTGGGCCGCTTTAAGCCGCTCTGTCTGGCGGTGCGCATCGAGTTTTGCCGGTGTTTCCAGGTTACCGGATACCGGCTGGATACGGAGTTTCAGTGCCTCGCCATAGTAGCGCGACAGGGAATCTTCCATGCGCTTCACCAGCTGGTCGGTTGCCATGTGTTCGTGGGCGACATCCAGCTCCAGGTACAACACATCGCCCTCACGGCGCCGGTAGGCACAATTCAGGGCCAGCTGTTGAGCTGCACCTTTGAGATCCAGGCACTCGACCAGCCCCATCCAGTCCGGTTCCTGCCAAGCTTGCACGGATTTCCTGATCACCATGGGTTTTTCTTGAAGTGCTGTCACACCCGGTTTGGAATTAATTCCGGTGACTTCAGGGACGGGGCGGGTGGGCGTTGCGATAGGTGTCGTGGATATGTTCCCCGTCGCTGACGACGGCGCAAATGCAAGCATTCGCAGCAGGATCATTTCAAAACCACTCCGCGGCGATGGCGCCAGTGGCAGATCACGTTTCCCCAACAGAGCAATCTGGTAATAGAGCTGCACATCCTCAGGACTCAGCTGCGCGCTCAATGTCTGCAAGGCGGCGGTATCGCTGAATTCTGAACTCATTCCGGGTACCGCCTGGACCAATGCCAGGCGCTGCAAGAACGATGCTATGTCTTCAAGCGCCAGTTCATAATCCGGCGCCTGCTCATCCAGTGTCGCCACGGTTGCGAGCAGGGTTTCAGCGTCTTTCCCTGCCACCGCCTCCAGCAATGCTCGCACATGGGTCTGCTCGATGGTACCCAGCATGGTACGCACCTCCGCTTCCCTGAGATTGCCGTCGCCATAGGCGATGGCCTGATCGAGTACGCTCAGAGCATCGCGCATGCTGCCATCTGCGGCCGTGGCGATCAGGGTCACTGCCGCCGGCTCCTGAGGAACTTTTTCGGCCTCAAGAATGTGCCTGAGATGCCCCTGAATCAGGCTCACGGAAAGGCGCTTGAGATTGAACTGCAGACAGCGCGACAGCACCGTTACCGGTAGTTTCTGCGGATCCGTGGTGGCCAGCAGAAATTTAACGTGAGGCGGCGGTTCCTCCAAGGTTTTCAACAAGGCATTGAAGGAATGGGTCGACAGCATGTGCACCTCGTCAATCAGGTACACCTTGTAGCGGCCACGGCTGGGAGCATATTGCACGTTGTCCAACAGGTCGCGGGTATCGTCCACCTTGGTGCGCGAGGCAGCGTCTACTTCAATCAGATCCACGAACCGCCCGGCATCGATCTCCACGCAGGCACTACACTCACCGCAGGGTTTGGAACTCACACCTTTCTCGCAGTTCAGGGATTTCGCCAAGATGCGGGCGATGGTGGTCTTACCGACGCCCCGGGTACCGGTGAACAGGAATGCATGGTGCAGGCGATTGTGGTCAAGGGCATTGACGAGCGCCTTGAGCACGTGCTCCTGGCCCACTATTTCCGCGAAGTTGCGCGGGCGCCATTTTCTTGCCAATACCTGATAGGACATGCGTTACCTGAAGTAGCGGGCGGATAATTGCGCCCTGCGGGCGCACCGATACTTTACCAGACGTGTCATCAGCCTAAGCCTGCCGGAAGACAAAAGGTGGCAACCTGCGTCAGCGATTCCCCGCACACGAGGCCGCTGCTGCCGCTGCTCCCTTCCGGGCCTGACGGGGTTCACAGCTTGTCGTCGCGAAGATGCCGGCGCAGGCTGCCATAGAACCTGTTTTTCGAATCGCTTCCTGGCAGCCTTGCGAGTTCCAGCCCCCCCAAATACCCAATGCTACTGCCGGCTGTTTTGAATCTGGCGGAGAGGGCGGGATTCGAACCCGCGATACGGGGTTGCCGTATACACGCTTTCCAGGCGTGCTCCTTAGACCGCTCGGACACCTCTCCGAAATTCTCTTTGATTATCAGTAAACCGTCCCTGCTGTGCTACCAGCTCGGCCGGATCGAAATGCCACACGGCATTTCGATGCCATCGCCCGCCCGCCCGGACACCCCTCCAAATCTACACACAGGGTTCAAAAGGCGCGGGAGATTACTCCATGCGTCCTGCAGCCGCAACCACGGGAGGCGGCTCCGTGGCACTGGTTGTTGGAGGCGCAACCTTTTGGTCGCCTGATTTCAGGGCAGGTTGCGTATTGCCGGGCGCAGGCACTACCGGACCACTTTTGGGAAGCGCGGATGGCTTGGTTGGTATCGTTGGCTGCGCTTTAATCAGCTGCGGTGGATTGACCAGACAGGTGCCCGAAGCGTCCTTGGATGTGGTTTTGTTCTGGCGGGAGGCAACCCCTGGTATGGCATAGCTTGGATCAGGGGCAGGTACGCTGAGTCCCGTGGGTGCATGTAACGGTGAGTTAGCAACACTGCCGAGATAAGGGTGCGAATCACCGCAGCTCATGGTACTGCAACCAGTCAGCCCGATGCACAGTATCGCAAGCGAGGTTCCGAGCAATTTAGTCATAAGTGAGTTCCGGTACCTTCCCAATAACAATTACAGGGCGCCCACGTCGCGCAGGGTAGCACGCAATGTGTCGTGGTGATTCGCTGCCAGCGGTGTCAGCGGCAGCCGGATACCCCCGGGGATACGCCCCATTTCCTTGAGGGCCCATTTCACCGGAATCGGGCTGCTTTCCAGAAATAAATGTTTATGCAGCGTAGCCAGCCGCTGGTTGAGTATTTCGGCCTGACTGCGTTTACCGGCGTGTGCCGCCGCACACATGGCATGCATCAGCTTGGGTGCCACGTTAGCAGTCACCGAAATGACCCCCTGCCCGCCACGCAGGATGAATTCCATGGCCGTGGCGTCATCACCGCTGATAAGCAGGAAAGCTTCGCCACAGCGGCGGCGGATTTCCTCCAGCCGCTCAAGTTTGCCGGTGGCTTCTTTGATGCCGATGATATTTTGGATGAGGGCCAAACGTTCGACGGTTTCCGGCAGCATATCCACGACGCTGCGGCTCGGTACATTGTAAAGAATCAGGGGCAACGATACTGCGTCCGCGATCGTGCGGAAATGCCGATAAAGACCTTCCTGGGTAGGTTTGTTGTAGTACGGCACCACCACCAGCGCGGCTGCGACACCTCGCGCCTGGGCAAGGCGCGTCAAGGCCAATGCATGCGCCGTGGAATTGGAACCGGTACCGGCGATAACCGGGATGCGCCCGGCGGCCGCTCGCAGGCAGCAGTCCAGGACGCGCATATGCTCGTCTGCTTCGAGGGTGGCAGACTCGCCCGTGGTACCTACGGCCACGATGGCATCAGTGCCCTCAGCCACGTGCCAGTGCACCAGGTTTTCGAGCGCGGTGAAATCCACCCGACCGTCGTCGGCCATAGGCGTCACCAGCGCCACTATACTGCCCTGAAACATCCGTCCGTCCCCAGGAGTTAAAGGTGTATGTTACCGGTCCGATAGCCTCCTGCTCAAGGAAAATGGTGCGCAATGCAGTTGCGCCTTAGACCAAACCCGGTACACTGCTGCCACATACCCCACGGCAGGACTGACCACTGCGAGCTCGAATGAAACAGTTTCTGGTGGTGTCGGTGCTGGCTGAAGACCGGCCCGGCATCCTCCACGACATCGCGCGCGCGGTAAAGGACTGCGGCTGCAATGTGGTCGAGAGCCGCATGACGGTGCTGGGCGGTGAATTCGCCATGTTGCTGCTGGTGTCCGGCAATTGGAACACCATCACCAAGCTGGAAGGTCAGCTGCCAAAACTGGAAAAACACTTGGCGCTTACGCTGTCGGCGCGCCGCACCACGGAACGTGAACCGCGCCACAATCTGGTTCCATATGCCATCGACGCAGTATGCCTGGACCAGCCGGGCATCATTTTCAACCTTGCCAATTTTTTTGCCGAACGCAATATCGGCATCGCCGACCTTGTCACCCGTGGCTATCCAGCAGTTCACACGGGTGCGCCCATGTTTTCGGTGCAGATGGCGGTGAATATTCCAGCAGACCTGCACATTGGCGGCTTGCGGGAAGAATTCATGGATTTCTGCGACCGGCTTAACTTGGACGCTATCATGGAGCCCATAAAAAATTGATGGCCAGATCAATGTCAATCCAATCAAGCTTGATCATTCCATTCCTTCGGAGATCCAGGAATGCCTAAGGTTTCCATCGACAAGCCCGTTTCAGATTTTGAGCTGCCGGCCACTGGCAGTAAAACTGTCAGACTTTCTGAATTCAAGGGCCGGAATGTGGTTTTGTACTTCTATCCCAAGGACAACACCGCCGGTTGTTCGCTGGAAGCCGAGGCTTTCCGTGATCGCCAAATAAAATTCAAGCGACTCAACACCATGATAGTGGGTGTGTCACGGGACAGTCTGAAATCCCATGAGAATTTCCGCCGTAAACATGCCTTCAGGTTTGATTTGTTGTCCGACGAAAAAGAGGTGGTCTGCAAATTATTCAGGGTAATAAAGATGAAGAACATGTATGGACGCAAGGTTCGCGGCATCGAGCGCAGCACCTTCCTGATCGACGCCGAGGGTGTGCTGCGACGGGAATGGCGCAAAGTTGCAGTAAAAGGCCACGTGGACGCAGTCCTGAACGCCATCAAGGCCCTGAACTGAAACCCGAAGGCCCCGTGTGAAGAAACTCAGCGAACAGCACCGGCTCTACGTGCTCGACACCAATGTGCTGATGCACGATCCCACCGCGATATTCCGTTTCCAGGAACACGATATCTTTCTGCCCATGGTGGTCTTAGAAGAACTGGATGCCGGCAAAAAAGGCTTATCAGAAGTGGCGCGCAATGTGCGCCAAGTAAGCCGCTTCCTGGATGAGATGATGCGGGATGTAAGCAAGGCGCAGATAGATACGGGCCTAGTGATCTCCGGTCCACATCGTTACGCCAATGCTAAGGAGGCAGGTACGGGGCGGCTGTTCTTCCAGACCGAGCCATTGCCAACGATACTGCCGGATTCTCTGCCCGGCAATAAACCCGACAACAACATCCTCGGTACCACCTTGGCCTTGCAACAAAAATTTCCCGAACGACACCTAACCCTGGTCTCCAAAGACATTAACCTGCGTATCAAGGCCGCGGTGCTGGGCATCCATGTCGAGGATTATTTCAATGACAAGGCATTGGATGACCTGGACCTGCTGTTTACCGGCATGGACAATCTCCCGGAGGATTTCTGGGAGCATCACAGTAAGAATATGGAATCCTGGCAGCAGGAGGGCCGCACCTACTACCGCATCCAGGGGCCTCGCGTGGAAACCTGGTTCCCGAACGAATTTGTCTACAGCAATACGGAAGATTTAGAAGCCATGGTGAGCACTCTCGACGAACGTGGCGCATTGCTGGAGCTCACCCGTGATTACCGCGGTATCCGTCACACCGTATGGGGCATCAAAGCCCGCAATCGGGAGCAAAATTTTGCGTTGAACCTGCTGTTAGACCCGAATGTGGACTTCGTCACACTACTGGGTGCCGCCGGCACCGGCAAAACCTTGTTGACTCTGGCAGCCGGCCTCGCCCAGACATTGGAACAGAATCGATACCGCGAAATCATCATGACGCGCGTCACCGTGCCATTGGGCGAGGATATTGGCTTCTTGCCGGGTACCGAAGAAGAAAAAATGACGCCCTGGATGGGTGCCCTCATGGACAATCTGGAAGTACTTACCCAGTCTGGAGAGGGCGGGGAATGGGGTCGCGCCGCCACCAACGATCTGCTGCGTACCCGCATCAAGATCCGCTCCTTGAACTTCATGCGCGGCCGCACTTTTCTGAACCGCTACATAATCGTGGACGAGGCCCAGAACCTGACCCCCAAACAACTCAAGGCGCTCATCACCCGTGCCGGCCCTGGCACCAAGATGGTCTGCATCGGTAACATTTCCCAGATAGATACGCCCTACCTCACGGAAACCACTTCCGGCCTGACCTTTGTGGTTGACCGCTTCAAGCAGTGGCCCCATTCTGGCCACGTTACCCTGCTGCGGGGCGAGCGCTCGCGGCTGGCGGACTATGCTTCGGATATCTTGTGAGCAGCCTATACAGCCGGCAGAGACGGCGGCTGGTACTGACAACCCAGCCCCGCCTGTGCTTAAATCAGACGCCTCTAAAACCCCTCATGCCCCTGAGGAACAAACGATGAACAACCAGCAGTTTGCTAAATGGACCTTTGCCCTGTTTGCAGCCGCGGTAGTCGCCGCCCTGCCCGGCATGGCTTCGGCTTCCAATTTCCAGCTCACGGAACAAAGCGTCACCAGCTTGGGAAGCGCGCACGCGGCCGGTGCTGCCTATGCGAACGATGCATCCACCATCTGGTACAACCCGGCAGGACTCACCCGGCTGAGCGGCCCGGAACTGGATACCGGCCTAAGCGTCATCCGTTTTGGTGCCAGTTTCACACCCACGACCGCCGTGGACGCCAGCGGTCGGCCACTCACTGGAAATAACGGCGGCAACCCCGGCAAACTCGGCGCGGTACCTTTCATTTATTACTCCACGCCGCTCAGCGACAAGCTGGACTTTGGTATCGGCCTGGGCGTGCCCTTCGGCCTTTCCACCAGTTATAACGCCAGTTCTATTTTCCGTTATCAAGCTATCTACACTGCGGTGACGGTGATCAATCTGAATCCGACATTAGCCTACAAATTCACGGACCATTTCTCGGGCGGTTTCGGTTTGGACGTCCAGCGCATGGACGTGAAACTCACCAATGACATTGATTTCGGCGCGGTATGTTTCGCAGAAGTCAGTCCCACCGTCTGCAGCCAGAGCTTCGGACTGGTGCCTCAAGGTCATGACGGCTTCTTTCAAGGGACGGCCAACAACACTGCCGCCGGCTACAACTTTGGCCTGTTATGGGACTACGGTGCCACGCGCGTGGGGTTTTCCTACCGCTCGCGCGTCAAGCACAATCTGAGCGGCAGTGCCAGCTTCACCAATGTACCCACGGTCTTCGCGAGCCAGGGTTTATTCCAGACTCAGGGAATCAGTGCCGAGTTCACCACGCCGCAAATTGTTTCCTTGAGCCTGTTTCAGCAGCTCAACAGTCAGTGGTCGTTGATGGCCGACTGGAGCTACACTGGCTGGAGCAGTTTCCAGAATCTGACCATCAATTTCTCCGACCCCAACATGCCGCCTGCAGTTGTGCAGGAGGGTCTGTCCAATTCGAATCGTTTCAGCGTTGGTCTGAATTACAAATACAGTGATGCCTGGACCTTCCGAACAGGCATTGCGTTCGACAAAACACCGGTGCCTGACCCCACGGCCGCCTCAGCGACAACACCCAATAGCGTGAACGCCAGCCGTACTGCACGTCTGCCGGACGCGAATCGCAAATGGCTGGCCTTTGGCGCCAGCTGGCATGTTTCTAATCACAGTCAATGGGATATCGGCTATGCCCACCTGTTCATCAATAGCCACATTCCATTCAGCCAGCTGGATGGCAGCAGCGGCGACTATGTCGCCGGACAGTTCAATGCCGACGCGGATATTTTGGGTATCCAATACATCTACCGGTTCTGAGCTGGGCTCAGTTCGGCCTCTCGACTAACAGCCCCCGCTTGCGGGGGCTTTTTTATCTGCCCCTGAAGTAAATGGCCGCGCCGTGTGGTCTACTTTGTTGATACGGAATGCACAGCCTCCGCCTGTCAATCAACGTGTCATAATGGGGTCAAGGTCCAGTATTCCGGAAAATCCGGATTTGTGAATCCTGATTACACCATGCAAAGCAATCAGCTCAAAACAGCCCTCTGCCTGCTTCTCGCCGGTGTGCTGACGCTGGGCAGCGGTCCCGTGCCGGCAGATTCCAATAATACGGATTCCGCGACCCAACGTCGCATGCCTTTAATAATGCCGAATTCCGTGTACCAGGACTTTACTGCCAACTACACCGATAAGCCCAACAATGATTCCAGCAGCGACTTTAATCTGCCCCAGCTCGGTACCGCAGGTGCCGATGTCCTGACGCCGGAACAGGAATACCAGATAGGCGTGAAGATTATGAATGAGGCGCGTCAGGCAGGAGTCATTCTTGATGATCCTCTGGTCCATGAATACATAGACAACCTGGGCCATGAGCTGTCTTCTCACAGTGACAACCCAACGCTGCATTTTGAATACTTCGTGATCAACGATCCCGATATCAACGCCGTTACCTTGCCAGGCGGCTTCATTGGCGTAAACAGCGGCTTGATACTCGACACCGACAACGAGGACGAATTGGCAGGCGTCATGGCGCACGAAACCAGCCATGTAACCCAGCGCCATATCGCACGCTCGGCGGAGGATGAGAAGGACCGCAGCCTGCTCAATATCGCCACTATCCTGGGCGCAATTCTGGTAGCCGCCAACACCGCCGATCCCGATGTGGCCATGGGCACCATCGCCACAGCCGAGGGTGCCATGGAGCAGCATCAGATCAATTTCACCCGCGCTCAGGAAGAGGAAGCTGACCGGGTTGGTATTCAGACGCTGGCGCGCGCCGGTTTTCCGCCACAGGGTATGATTGATTTCTTCGAAAAGATGCAGCGCAATTCCGCCCTCAACGGCTATGATTACATCCCGGAATTCCTCCTGGATCACCCACAAGACGCAACCCGCATGGCTTATCTAAAGGAGCGCGCGCTAAGCATGCACGTGCCGCCGCACCCAGACAGCCGCAACTACGCACTCATGAAAGCACGGGTGCGGGTGCTGGAGAGCGACAATGCCGATAAAACTTTGCAGTACTTCACAGCAGCCCTGGAATCCACACACGGCTGGGACCAGGAAGCCACACGCTACGGACTGGCGCTGGCTGATGTACAGGCTGGACGGGATGCCGATGCCATCAAAATCATGCAGCACTTGTGCGACAAATACGACGACGTGGTGGCCTTCCGCATCGGGCTGGCGGACGCGCAAATGGCGGCAGGTAAGATCAGCCTGGCAAAAGCCACCTACCAGCAGTCCATGCAATTATTCCCGGATAGCGAGCCGCTAATCCTAAGTTACGCACGCGATCTCATTGAGGCGAACCTGCCGCAGGATGCGATCAGCCTGCTTATTCCCCAGTCATTACAGACCAATAGTGACCCGGAAGTGCTGCGCATGCTAGCCAAAGCCTATGACAAAGCCGGCAATTCCGGAGAATCCCACTACTACATGTCGGAATATTATTACATCAGCGGTTTACCGGCGGCGGCAGCCGACCAGTTGCGCATTGCGCTGGCGACACCAGGCATCGACGGCATGCAGAAGCAGCGCTATAAGGCGCGCTTGGAACGCCTGCAGGCCTGGGGACGCGCCAACCGCCAATCGCTCGTTCCTAAGACGAGACCCGGGCCCTGACTGGCCCTGGTCTTTTTAGCTGCTACGATAGGCAGTCCATCGCTTATTGGAGTTTCAATGCTTGGTAATACCAACCGCTTCCGGCGGCAACTATTCTTTTGCCTCACGGGCCTGCTGTTCTTGGCTGGATGCGCCTCGGCACCGCCGGACTACACTACCCAGACCAAGGACCCTTGGGAAAAAATGAACCGGGTTACCTTTGCGTTCAACCAGAAAGTCGACAAAGCCATCGCCCGACCTGTGGCTAGAACCTATGTACGTGCCATGCCCCGCCAGGCTCGTGACGGCATACATAATTTCTTCAATAATTTGGGCTCGCCGGTGACCATTATCAATGACCTCTTGCAGGGTCAAATAAAATACACCCTCAAGGATACCGGCCGTTTTCTGATCAACAGCACCGTCGGGCTGCTGGGCTGGTTCGATGTGGCAAGGCACATGGATTTACCAGATCATCACGCAGATCTGGGCGAGACTCTCGCGCATCTGGGCGTGCCGTCGGGTCCCTACTTGGTAATCCCATTCCTGGGGCCCAGCAGCGTGCGCGACGCGGGTGCCCTATATCCGGATTATTACGCCAACCCCATCGAAACTAATATGCAGGTCCGCTACCGTAACGCCAGCACCCTCTTGAATGCTGTAGACGCGCGCGCCGGCCTGCTGGATCTGGATAGCACCATCGACAGCGCTTATGACCCCTACAGCTTCATGCGCGACGCCTGGATACAGCATCGCCGTTATCAGCTCTACAACGGCAACCCGCCGATGCAATACCCCGATTACCCGGATCTGCCGCCGGATGATTCTGATGACAGCGGCGCCCCAAGTGCCGTAAGTCGTGCTGCGCCTGCAGCTGCGAGCACTGCGCCCGCCTCCGCCGTGTCGTCTTCCCGACAGCCATCCGTAAGTGCGCCGCCAACGTCTGCAAACAAAAGCGGCGGGGAAAACCCGCCGCCATCAACTTAACCTGCCAATGCCGGTTATGACGCCAGCGGCAGCATCTTCTCCACATCGCTGATACGGGCGATTGCCATAGCCTGAGCGGGTAGGTTACGAAACGTGAGATGGCACTTGCCGCGTTGGGCACGGCTGATCCACTCTATAAGCAAGGCCAGACCGGCGCTGTCGATGGTCTTGACTCCGGAAAGATCCAATTGGATGGCATGCAGCTCCGCAAACAGGTGCTGGCTGGTGTCCAGTGCTTCCACCACGCTATCGAAATCAAGCCGACCTTCTACCCGGAACCGGCCCGCCCCGATATCTTCAAATGTCACTTTGCTTGACATCAGGAACCGCTGCCCCGGGTTTGATGCGCCGGGCTCTGCTCGGCTTCGGCATCCAGGCGTTTGATGAGTTCGTCCATGCCTCTTTGCTGAATCTCCGGACCGAACTGATTGCGGTAATTCATGACGTAGGAAATGCCCTCAATGCTCACATCAAAGGCCTTCCAGCCGTCTTTGGTGTGCACCATGGCGTAATCCACTTGCACCGGCGGTGCATTTGCGCGCAATACCTTGCTGCGCACCATGGCGTGATTGTCCTGTGCACTGCCGCGCCATGGATCCACCTGCAGGTTGCGATCGGAAAAATTACCCTGCAGCAATCCGTTGGCGTAGCTGTGCACCAGATACTTATAAAATGCTTCCTGGAAGGCTTGCCGTTGTGCCGGCGTGGCAGAGCGCCAATAAGGCCCCAATACCAGTCGCGAAGCATAACCGAGGTCAAAATGCGGCAACAGAATCTTGCCGATGAGGCCATAGAGCTCATCCGGATGCTGCTTCAACTCGGCGCGCTCACTGCTGACCGCCGAGAGCATTTGTGTGGCGGTTTGCTGAACGATCTTATCCGGCGGCAACTGCACAGAGGCGGTGTTATCCGCCGCCAGTGCTGCTGAACTTAAAAGCAGCACCATGATGGTGATGAACAGGCCCTGGGTACGCATCACTTACTCCCTGAAGACGCTTTGTTGAACAGGAACTGGCCAATCAGGTTTTCCAGAATGATGGCTGATTGGGTGAATTGTATTTTACTGCCGTTTTTCAGAAAGGTCTCGGAACCACCCGGAGTCAACCCGACATATTGTTCCCCCAGCAAGCCGGAGGTCAGGATGCTGGCGCTGGAATCATCTGGAATCTGGTTGTAGCGCTGACTGATCTGCATGCTGACAATGGCGCTGAAAGTGCGCGGATCCAGTCGAATTTCGGTGACCCGCCCCACGTTGACACCCGCCATGGTCACAGGCGACCGCACTTTGAGACCGCCCACATTCGTAAAGCTGGCGGTCACTGTATAACCACTGGTATCGCCGTAAGCCTGAATATTAGAGGTTTTCGTCGCCAGGAATAAAAGCGAGGCAAAACCGAGAATGATGAAAAAACCCGTGCTGATCTCGATGGTGCGTGTCTGCCGCATGATTCAAGCTCCATGAAACATTAAAGCTGTCAATAGGTAATCCAGCGCCAAAACAGCGAGTGAACTGTTAACTACAGTACGCGTAGTCGCCCGACTCACCCCCTCGGCGGTGGGCAGCGAATAATACCCCTCATACACGGCGATCAAACTGATGGCGCCGCCGAACACGATACTCTTGATAACAACGCTTTTCAGAACGTCATCCACGAGATCCACATTCACGCGCATCTGGGACCAGAAAGCACTCTGACCCACGCCCATCAGATCCACGCCCACATAATAACCGCCCAGAATGGCGACGGCGCAGAAAATCAAGGTAAGCAGCGGAACTGAAACCGCGCCAGCGATAAAGCGCGGCACCACAATGCGCCTAACCGGATTTACCGCCATCATTTCCATGCCGGCGAGTTGCTCCGTGGCACGCATCAGGCCGATCTCGGAAGTGAGCGCGGTGCCGGCCCTGCCGGCAAACAAGAGCGCAGTCACCACCGGACCGAGTTCGCGCAATATGGACAGCGCAACACCGGTGCCCAAGGCGGCTGTCGCGGCAAATTTGACGAGTACATGGTAGCTCTCAAGTGCCATCACCATGCCGACGAACAAACCGGATACCATAATGAGCGTCAGCGACATGGCGCCTACGGAATAAATCTGTAGCCAGACGATCCGCCAGCGCAGCAATGCTTTCGGTGTATAGCGCAGCAACCGTAACAGGAACAGGAAGCTGGCGCCCATGCCCTGCAGGAAGTCGAGGACGATATAATAAATTTCGGGCAGCAAAAACCGCATTAGGCCTGTTCCTCACCCAGTAGCTGGCTGGCGTAGTCCGGCGCTGGGTAGTGGAACGGCACCGGCCCATCGGCCAGACCCTTCATAAACTGCCGCACCCAGGCGGATTTATTGCGGCCCAGTTCCTCCGGTGTGCCGTAGGCTACCACCTTACCATCGGCGATCAGATAGCTGTGATCCGACACTGCAGACACTTCTTCCACATCGTGGGACACGACGATGCTGGTCAACCCAAGGCTGTCGTTGAGCGTGCGGATGAGGCGCACGATAACGCCCATAGAGATGGGATCCAGTCCGGTGAACGGCTCGTCGTAAAAAATGATCTTGGGATCCAGCACGATGGCGCGCGCCAGTGCCACACGCCGCGCCATGCCGCCGGAGAGTTCCGCGGGCATCATGTCGGCGGCACCCCGCAACCCCACCGCCTGCAGCTTCATCAGCACAATGTGACGGATAAGACTTTCCGGCAAGCGGGTATGTTCGCGCAGCGGAAAGGCCACGTTCTCATATACGGTGCTGTCGGTAAACAACGCGCCGTTCTGGAACAGGAAGCCCATCTGGGTGCGCAGTTCGTAAAGCTCATCCGTGGGCAGGCGTGCGACGTTCTTGCCCTCTACCGTCACCCGCCCGCGATCCGGTAACACCTGGCCGGTCATGATGCGCAGCAGCGTGGTCTTGCCGGTGCCGCTCGGCCCCATGATCGCGGTGATCTTGCCGCGGAGGATGCTAATCTTCAGGCGGTCAAAGATGGCTTTGTTGCCGACCCGATATCTCAGGCCGGTGATTTCCACCACGTTGTCGCTCTGTTTGTGCTCTTCGATGGTCATGACATTGCTCTTTTCCGGCAAGCTCTCTGGCGCGCTGGTTTTTGAATTGAACCAATTTAGACTAGACGGTCTAGTCTAATTTTGCATGAACGCCCCGTCAACCTATCCTCGACCCATCCCCAGAAACGTGCTGGCGCGTCTTTAATTTAGCATCAGAGGGGAAAAAACTTTCCGAGGGGCTCTGACTGTTTGATCCATAGATGGAAACGGCCGGCATTCGGGGGCTTAAACGCCGCCTATAACGCCTCAAGCCGCTTTCTCCATCTGGGCGGTGTAAGCACCCGCGCAGGCAGCACTGTTGCAACGGGCACGCTGGGAAAATGCCTTTTGCCCTGCCGCCCAATTAGCCTCCTGGCCTCTCCAAGCCTCAAGAGCAGGTGCCTGCAAAGCCCGGCCATAAGAGAACGAGAGCTTCCAGGGGAAGTGCCCGAGCGCATTCATGGCATTGAGGTGTGTGGTTGCCAGTTCGGCGCTCTGACCGCCCGACAAAAAAACGATGCCTGGTACAGCTGCGGGCACATAGCGTTTGAGAACTGCCACGGTCTCCCTGGCCACCTCCGCCACGCCAGCCTGCCGCGGGCATTGCATGCCGCTGATCACCATATTGGGCTTGAGCAATATACCTTCGAGCGCCACCCGGTGGGCGTAAAGTTCCTCAAACACGATCTTGAGGGTTGCGCTGCTGATATCGGCGCAGCGTTCAAGTGTATGTACGCCGTCCATCAGCACTTCCGGCTCAACAATGGGCACCAAGCCCGCTTCCTGACATAGGACCGCATAGCGGGCCAGCGCTTGGGCGTTGGCACGCAGGCAATATTCCGTGGGAATTTCGGCGGCCACATCAATCACGGCTCGCCATTTGGCGAAACGAGCGCCTAGGCGATAATACTCCTGCAAACGCTCCCGCAAGCCATCCAGGCCTTCGGTAATTTTCTCGGTAGGACTGCCGGCCAGCGGCTTTGCGCCCTTGTCCACCTTGATACCCGGGATCACCCCCAGGCGACCCAGATAATCAGCGAAAGGCACACCCTCTTTGGTCTTCTGACGAAGTGTTTCGTCATATAGGATCACCCCGCTGATAAACTTTTCCACACCGGGGGTAGTGAACAACATCTCCCGGTAGGCCCGGCGGGTTTCTTCCGAGGATGTTACGCCGATCCCTTTGAAACGTTTTTCGATGGTGCTGTTGCTTTCATCAGCGGCGAGCAGACCCTTGTAGTCTGCCACCAGACTGCCCGCGATTCGCTCCAATTCCTGTAGATTCATGGAGATATAACCCACTCTTCCGGGAACCACACTTGTCCGATCAGCTGTCGCCAAAACGGTTAGGAGATTCTATCAGGATATCTGGAATTTGGTCCGCTGTTCCGCATAACCCCAGTGTGCACCGCATCCAGCCTCATAAACAGGATTGCACGGGTCAGCTAGGGTATGGGTGGAGACCGGAGCGGCTTGTCTTGTCGTTCCGCTCCCAGGTGCGCACTGAAAAGCGGTACTGCACTACCCGGCTGACTGAGGCAGTGCCGTACACATGATGAGCAGTCTCGGGGCAGTGCCTGTCTAGCCTGTTACCTGATTAGGCCCCCGTATGTCGTGAGATTCGGCATAGCGCTGTTGGGCCAGCGTTGGCGTCACAATGATACGGCCAAGCCGGATGACTGATCCGTGATGTCCGCAAGCCACCCGCTGTTTTTCATTGGAAGCGGCACAGGCCACTCGCATATGCGAAACAGTTATTTGATGTGCGGCCGGTGAACGCACCAGAATCAGAGTCACGGCTGCCACGCCCAAGCTCAGAATCAAAGCCACAGCCAGTTTGGGAATCGAAATCTTCATACATCCTCCTTCAGAAACGCCCTGCCTGCGCTGCTCTCATCTTCGCAACCGTGACGCGTTTACAGGGCACGAAATCGACACACGGCCGGACAACGGAACAGGACGCAGATCAGCAGGACAGGGATACACATACCTACGCAACCCCGCAGCACGATCCCTGTAATAGCGGACATTTCGCTGCTAGTTAGTGTCATCGCCCGCTGAAAAGTTCCCGTGCCCCTGCGTTAACTCCACGGCCGAATCATCCAGCCCGCATAGACCGGGATTTGACCTCATATCCAGCCGTCATTAAATGCATTGGGAGGCAGAAGGCGAAGCCAGTGTGCTGCGTACGGATTTGGTGGGCCGTGGGCGATTCGAACGCCCGACCAACTGGTTAAAAGCCAGCTGCTCTACCGGCTGAGCTAACGGCCCAAATATTTAAAAACTAGGCTTCCGCGCTTTTCGCGACGTCGCAAGTAAGTTGAGTAAATCACGCCCCGGATCACCGTATCTTCCAAGTCCCCAACTAAACTGATGGCCCGATTCGGCAAGGTCTTTATGCGAAGGCGCGCATGATAGCGTAAACCACCTCGAATACAACCCATCAGTAGTAAGGTGTGGGGTCTGGAATACCTGCTTCCAGGAAGCCGAGCTTCCGGAAACGGCAACTATCGCATACTCCGCAGGCATATCCCCGCGAATCTGCGCTATAACATGACACGGTCAGGGAGTAATCCACGCCCAGAGACAGGCCGCGACGGATGATTTCCGCCTTCGAGAGCTGCTGCAACGGCGCATGGATGCGAAATGGCCGGCCTTCCAACCCGGCTTTGGTGGCGATGTTTGCCAGCCTTTCGAAGGCCCGGATGAATTCCGGCCGGCAATCCGGATAGCCGGAATAATCCACCGCGTTGACGCCGATGAAGATGTCCTGAGCGCCAAGGACTTCCGCCCAACCCAGTGCCAGCGCCAGAAAAACCGTATTCCGCGCCGGCACGTAGGTCGAAGGTATGCCGGCGGACGGTTGCTTGGGAACTGCAATGCGGGCATCGGTCAGCGCCGAACCGCCGATAGCCGAGAGGTCCAGTGCCAGTGTCTTATGTTCGGCGGCGCCAAGCACCTCTACGACACGCATGGCGGCCGCGAGCTCGGCACTGTGACGCTGTCCATAAGCTAAGCTCAGTGCATGACAAATATAGCCGCCTTGCTTGGCAATGGCGAGCGTGGTGGCGGAATCCAATCCGCCCGACAACAGCACAACTGCTTTTCTCATCAGCTTCAAATGCGTTTTGCTCAATGGCCCGGCACATTGCCCCAGAGATATTTATGCAGCTGCAGCTGCAGCCGTACCGGCAGCCGGTCTGCGAGAATCCAGTCGGCCAATTCAACTGCCTTCAATTGTTCATGGCTCGGCGAGAACAGTACTTGGCACTGCTCAACCAGCTTGCGCTCCAGCACCATGCGCCGCGACCACTCGTAATCTCCCCGATCGCAAATGACGAATTTCACCTGGTCCTGTGTGCGCAACTGCGGAATATTCTCATACAGATTTCGGCCGCACTCGCCCGACCCCGGGGTCTTCATATCCACCACCCGTATCACACGTGCATCCATGCCGGTGATCGGCAAAGATCCGCCAGTCTCGATGGAAACCCGGTAGCCGGCATCGCACAGGCAGGTAAGCAGATTTATGCAGTTTTTCTGCGCCAAAGGTTCACCGCCGGTGACAGTCACATAGCGCGGCACATATTCCGCCACCCGGCACAGAACATTTTCAATACTCATCCACTCGCCGCCGTCAAAGGCGTAGGCCGTATCACAATACTGGCAGCGCAAGGGGCAGCCTGTTAGCCGCACGAAAACCGTCGGCCAGCCGACACTGTCAGCCTCGCCCTGAATGGAATGAAAGATTTCAGTGATCCGCAGCCGTTGATCAACGGGAAGCTCATCGCGATGCGGTTTCGCCGGCAAAACAGAAGCGTTCAATGGACACCCCGGAAAATCAGTGCCCTTCTTTGCGCATGCGTTCCAATCTCTGCTTCGCCAAGCTTGCCACGCTGGTGCCCTGGTATTGTTTGATAACACCGGCCAGAGTCTTGCGTGCCACCTTGTACTGCTGCATTTCGTATTGGGAATAGCCGATCTTGAGCAAAGCGTCCGGTGCCTTGCCGGAATTGGGATAACCCTGAACCACCGCCCGGTAGTTCACCAACGCGCCCTGGAAATCGCTCATCTGGTAATGAGCCTCACCCATCCAGAATTCCGCATTGGGTACCAATGGGCTTTGTGGATATTGCTGTATGAAATTGGTGAAGCCATTGATGGCGTCTTCGTAGCGGCCCTGCTTCAAAAGATTGAAATTCTGCTGATAGGCTGCCTGATCACCATCTGTCCCCGCGGAAGCGCCTGTTCCCGGCGCTGTGGTCATCGAGCCAGCGCCGTTGGCGGATGGCGTGGCTGAATTCATCCTCAGTTCCAGTTTCTGCAGGCGCTTGTCCAGATCGGAATACAGGTCCCGTTGTTGCTTCTTGGTGAGCTGCTGGTCATGTTGCAATACCTGCACGTCACCACGCAGCTCGTTCACTTGTCCCTGTAAATTATCAAGGTTCTGCGACAGATTCACCAGACTCTGGTTATTGAATACCTGATCCAGCCGGTCCACACGCGCTTCCAGTTGCTGCTGGCGGATATAAACTGGATCGTCAGGGCGTACCGCCGTACTACACCCCGCCAACAGCGCAGGCAGGCCCGCTGCCAGGTAGATACAGGTGCGCACTTTCACTGATTGAGGTAGACGAGGACCGCACGGCGGTTCTGGGACCAGCAACCTTCATTGTGCTCGCTACACACCGAGTGTGCTTCGCCATAGCTGACGGTGCTGATCTGATCGGGATTCACGCCCTGAAACAGCAGGAACCGGCGCACCGATTGAGCACGGCGGTCGCCCAGCGCGATATTGTATTCCCAAGTACCGCGCTCATCCGTATAGCCTTCGATGCGGATTTTCTGATTTGGATTGGCAATCAGATATTTTGCATGCGCCGTGAGCAGGTCCAGGAATTCAGGTTTGATGTTGCTTTTGTCGAAATCAAAATATACAACTTTCTTGTAGAGAATATTGTTGGGATCATCCAGCGGGCTGAGCTGGGTCTGAGCCGGGGCGGCGACGGTGGACGTTGTAGGCGCCGTGCTGGCGGGTGCAGCCGTGGTGGCGGCAGGTGCCGTCACTGGTTTCACGGTTTTTGCGCAACCGGCGGCGAACAAAGTCACCGCCAGCGCCATAAGGCCGTAACGCAGAACTTTCATAACTGTCTCCTCTCAATGAAAACGACGATATTCAAGGCGGCTAACCGCTATTGTGACAGGAATGGACCCCAAACGGGAGCATGCAGGCTCACGCCCGCTTGAGATTCCGACAGGCGCTCATGCACCTGGCCGTCCACCGACACTTCCTCCAGCACGCCCTGATTATGATAAGTAGCCTCATAGATAATCATGCTCCCATTGGGGGCAAAACTTGGTGATTTGTCCAGATCACCATTCGTCAGGGTCAACAGTGCGCCGGTACTCAGATTCATGACGGCAATGTGCAGTTGCCCGCTTTCGCGGTGCACCATGGCCAGGATTTGGCCATCGGGTGAGATACGCGCCTGTGCATTGTAACTGCCGTCAAAGGTAATGCGCTGCGGCTTCCCTCCGTTCAAGCTCAGCTTGTATATCTGGGGACTGCCGCCCCGGTCGGAGGTGAAATACAAGCTGTGACCGTCCGGTGACCATACGGGTTCCGTATCAATGGCATCCGAGTGGGTTATTCGCCGCAGTGCGTGAGTAGACAGATTCATTACATAAATATCCGGGTTGCCGGGTGAGGATGACAACACTAAGGCGATCGACCGGCCATCCGGCGAGAACGCCGGTGCGCTGTTTAGACCCGGCCGTTCGGACAGGAGTTCACGTCGTCCCGTGTAGATATTCTGCCAATAGATGGCCGGACGCTGGTTTTCGAAAGATACATAGGTCAGGTACTTGCCGTCCGGTGACCAAGCCGGTGACATGATGGGTTCGTTGGAATCGAATATTGTCTGTGGATTTGCGCCGTCAGAATCCGCCACCACCAGTGCATAGTGACTGTCCTTGCCGGCTTTACCCGAAACTTCCACATAGGCGATGCGCGTGGCGAACGCGCCGCGCTGGCCGGTGAGCTTCTGGTAAATCAGGTCACTGATCTTGTGGGCCGTCCAGCGCAGACCCTGGGGCGTGCTGAGCACGCTCAATCCCAGGAGTTGCTGACCCGTGTACACGTTGAATAACTGGAATTCCACCTGGTAATTAGCGTTGCCGGCGGGTTTGATACGGCCGATCACCAGATCATTGACCGCCAAAATCCGCCAGTTGGTGAAATTGATGGCGCTGGCTTCGCTGGGTTTCTCCAGCATGGATTTCACGGCGATCGCCTTGAAGCGGCCACTGCGGGTGAGGTCAGCGCTAATAACCGCCGCCACATCGGTATTGGGCATCGGGCCTTGCACCTGCCAGGCGAACGGCACGATGGCCACCGGTACCGCAGAACTCACGCCCTTGGTGATCTGAATTTCCAGCACTGCATGTGCCGCTGTCAGCGGCAACGCTATAAGAAACAGGAATACTAACCATTTGGGGAATAAATTCTTCATGGCGAATCTTGTGCCTTATTGAATTTTATTTTGAACTCACGTTGAAATAACGAAGGATCAGGTGGCGGTGGTAACGGTGATGATTTATACACCGCCGTTATTACCGATTGCCGAACGGCATCATCGCCATTGCATTGTAGTACCTGCACATTAGTCACGTCACCACCTGGCACCTGCTGGATATCAACAGTGCAGACGGTCGTATCAGTAGCCGAAGGCGGCACAATCCAGTTGGAATATACTTTCTGTTGTATCAAAGCTAAATATTTCTGCATCAGCGTCGCCATACGCGCATCTCGGGCGCGCTCCTCCACGGCAATTTCCTTCTGTAACTGCGCGCGGCGGCGTGCTGATTCCGCATTCTGACGCTTTTTCGCCTGGGCGGTGGCTTCCGCCTTGAGCTTGGCGAGATGATCCTGTTCCGCCTGGGCCTGTTTCTGCAGGTCTGCCAGCTTCTGGTCGAGCGCCTGCTGGGCCGCCGCCTGCTGCTGTTTGAGCTGGGCAACCTTGTGTTCCTCCTGCTGCCGCTCGCTCTTGGCGGCCGCCGCCTGTTGCTGCAACTGCTGGGCGGCCTGCTGTTTTTGTTTATCCTGTGCCCGCAGCAACGCCATCTGCTGCTGGATAAGCTTCTGATCCACCACCGTGGCCTGCACCGGCTGAGCCGTACTGCCCTTGCCGCCCAAGGAGGGTAGCGTCGAATTGGTCCAGTGGATGCTCAATACCAGCAATACCACGAAGGCCACATGCAGCAGCACCGAATAAATCCAGGGCAGCAGGCGTTGTGTGCCGGTTTCCATTATCGCTACCATCAGGTCTTGCCGGTGATTTCCACACGCGGCACATCGTTGGGATTGGTTTCGAGGCCGACGCTGGACGCTCCGGCCGCCTGTAACAGCGTCATGCCACGCAGCACCGAATCATAGCGGGCATCCTTGTCGCCCCGCACCACCACGTGAGTACGCGGTTTCAACGCGAGTACCGCCGTGACCGTAGCCACCACCAGTTGCGCATCGATGGGCTGATCGGGATGGGCTCCGATATTGAGATAATACCTGCCGTCGGCCGTCACCGTCAGAACCACCGGCGTCTCGTTGGCCTTGAGATCCAGAGGTTTGGCGCTGGCCTTGGGGAGATTCACCTTCACGCCCTGGCTCAGCAACGGCGCGGTCACCATGAAGATGATCAACAGTACCAGCATCACGTCGATGTAGGGCACCACGTTGATCTCGCTCATCAAGCGCCGTTTGCTGCGCCGCCCCGTCATCTGTGCTTACCCCTGGGCAGCGACACGCGAACCCACGTGCCGCTGCAGGATGGTGGAAAACTCATCCAGGAAACTGTCGAAGCGGGTTTCCAGACGCTCCACATGATTGGCGAAGCGGTTATAGGCAATCACCGCGGGAATGGCGGCGAACAATCCCATGGCCGTGGCAATGAGGGCCTCGGAAATGCCCGGCGCCACCATGGAGATGGTGGCCTGCTGCACGTTACCGAGGCCGTGAAAGGCATTCATGATGCCCCAGACGGTGCCGAACAGACCCACATAGGGGCTGGTGGAGCCTACGGTAGCCAGGAACGCGAGACTCTCTTCCAGCCGGTCTACCTCCCGGATCTGGGCTACGCGCATGGCCCGGCGCGAGCCTTCGATGATCATGCCCTGGGCGTCACCCTGTTTGCGCAGCCGCGCGAATTCACCGAAGCCGGCCTCGAAGATGCTTTCCATGCCGCTCTCGGCCCCGGAACCGCTGATTTCCTTATAGATCGAGGCGATCTCGCCACCGGACCAGAAGCGTTTCTCGAAGCTATCGGTAGCCGCGCGCGCTTCCTTGAGCATACGGTACTTGCGGAAGATCACCGCCCAGGACGCCAGCGAGGCTGCCACCAGGATCAGCAGCACGATTTTCACCACCAAGCTGGCGTGCAGGGCGATTTCGAGAAAGGATTCTTGGCCGTTCATGTTATGCAAGCTCCGCCACGATCTCCCGCGGCAAGGGTTGGGGTTTAATGGTCATACATTCCACGCAGGCCGCACGCACGTCGGCGGAACACACCAGCGCATTGCCAGCCGAGACCGCATGGATCGTCTGATTGAATATCAGACTGGCACGCTTAATGTCAGTTACTTTCACGCTGACCGCAAGCTCATCGTTGAAGCGTGCCGGCCGATGGAAGTCCAGCCGCATGCCTGCCACCACAAACTGGATGCCGAGCCGCTCACGCATCTCATCCTGCTCGAAACCCAGATGCCGCAGCCATTCGGTGCGCGCCCGCTCCAGAAATTTGAGGTAATTGGCGTGATATACCACCCCACCAAGATCGGTATCCTCGTAATACACGCGTAGCGGCCAGGTAAAAACAGCGCGCGCTGCTGCCGTCGGTGCAATGTTCCGTGTTTTGAGACCCTGTGCATCAGGTCCGGTTCCCCTGTGCATCACTTTAATCCTGTCGTCCGTCAAAAAGATCCGGGGAGATTTCACGCTGTGGCGGCTTCAGACCGAAATGCTGATACGCGGTCTTGGTGGCCATACGGCCGCGGGCGGTACGCATCAAGAATCCCTGCTGGATCAGAAACGGCTCCAGCACATCTTCGATGGTGCCGCGCTCTTCACCGATGGCGGCCGCAAGGCTATCCACGCCCACCGGTCCTCCGTCGAATTTTTCGATGACTGCCAGCAACAGCTTGCGATCCAGCATGTCAAAGCCATGCATATCCACATCCAGCAGATCCATCGCCTGGTGGGCGATGTGGGCGCTGATTTTACCGTCCGCCTTGACCTCGGCGAAATCCCGTACTCGCCGCAATAGCCGGTTGGCGATGCGCGGAGTACCACGCGATCGCGTGGCGATCTCACGGGCGCCTTCGGGATCGATACTGAGAGCCAGAATGCGCGCCGAACGGGTGATGATGTGGGTCAGTTCCTCGTGACTGTAGAACTCCAGACGCTGCACGATGCCGAAGCGATCGCGCAACGGCGAAGTCAGCAATCCAGCACGGGTAGTGGCGCCCACCAGGGTGAACGGCGGAACATCCAGTTTGATGGAACGCGCCGCCGGACCTTCGCCGATCATGATGTCGAGCTTGTAATCCTCGAGTGCGGGATACAGCACTTCCTCCACCACCGCACTCAGACGGTGGATTTCATCCACAAACAACACGTCGCGCGGCTCGAGATTCGTCAGCAGTGCCGCCAGATCGCCGGGGCGTTCGAGCACCGGACCCGATGTCTGGCGCAGATTCACACCCAACTCGTGGGCAATGATGTGGGCCAGGGTGGTCTTGCCGAGGCCCGGTGGACCGAAGATGAGCACGTGATCCAGTGCCTCACCGCGGTTTTTGGCGGCCTGGATAAAAATCTCCATTTGCTCGCGCACCGCCTGCTGGCCTATGTAATCAGCAAGCGTGCGTGGCCGGATGGCGCGGTCCAGGGCCTCGTCTTCTGGATTGCTTTTCGATGTCATCAGACGTTCATTTGTCATAGGTATTTATCAGCCGCCGCGCGCAGCGTTTTGCAGGGCCCGACGGATAAACTCCTCGCTGCTGATGCCGGTTTCCTGGATGGCCTGCAGCATGTGACTGGCTTCCTGCGGCTTGTATCCCAGGCTCACCAGCGCCGACAAGGCCTCCTCGCGCGGATTCATCTTACCCATGACGCTAGCCGTGTTACCGGCGGCTTCGTCCAGGCGATCGCGCATTTCAACCACCAGACGCTCGGCGGTCTTTTTGCCGATGCCCGGCAGGCGCGTGAGCGCCGCCGTGTCGCTATCACGCACGCAGCGCACAAAACTGTCCACGCTTACGCCGGAAAGAATGGTGAGCGCCAGACGTGGACCTACGCCGTTCACGCGGATCAACGCACGGAACAAGCGGCGCTCCGTTTCGGTGCCGAACCCGAACAGGATATGCGCATCCTCGCGTACCACCAGATGGGTATACAGCAGCACTTCGGCACCGGTATCCGGCAGATCATAAAAGGTGGACATGGGCGCCTCCACCTCGTAGCCCACACCATGCACATCGATCAGAAGGTGCGGCGGCTGCCGATGCAGGATCAGGCCGCGCAGGAAGCCGATCATCGGCCGCCGCCCTGCCCGGCTGCGAGCCGCAGACGCAGCGTGCGGCTGTGGGCATGGCAAATGGCCACCGCCAGGGCGTCGGCGCTATCCGCCTGCAAACGGCCCTGCAGGCCCAGCAGAATCTTCACCATATGCTGCACCTGCTCCTTGTCGGCGCTGCCCTTGCCGGTGAGTGCCAATTTCACTTCCCGCGGCGTGTATTCATGCACCGACAGCTCCTGTTTCAGCGTAGCGCAGATAGCCGCCGCGCGCGCCTGCCCAAGTTTGAGGGCACTGTCGGCATTCTTGTGCACAAAAGCCTTCTCAACCACCAATTCCAAGGGCTTGAATTCCTCCACCACCACGGCAACGCCAAAAAATATCTCCCGCAAGCGTTGCGGAAATTCGTCAGCCGAGGTGCGAATGCAGCCACTGGCTATATGCTTCAGGTTCTGACCTTCGCTATCCACCAGGCCGTAACCCGTGGATAGAGAACCCGGATCAATACCGAGAATTCTGATGACGCGGTTCACTCAAGCGCGCCGGTCATGATGCTTGCAGAACCTCGTCCGGGAACTCGGCATTGGAATATACCGTCTGGACATCATCCAGGTTCTCGAGGGCCTCCAATAATTCCAGCACCGTTTGCGCGTGAAGCGTATCCAGCGGCACAGAGATGGATGCACGCAAAGTGATTTCCGCCGATTCCGCCTTCAATCCCGCCTTCTCCATGGCGGTCTTGACCGCCTGAAACGCCGAAGGATCCGTCAGCACCTCAAACCCCTGCTCGCTGCTAACCACGTCCTCTGCCCCCGCGTTCAGGGCCGCTTCCATGACCTTATCCTCGCCTCTACTGACGTCAAATAAAAGCACACCACATTTGTTGAAAAGATAACTCACGGAACCGTCCGCACCCAGGTTGCCGCCGTGTTTGGAGAATGCGTGCCGCACCTCGCCTACGGTACGGGTATGGTTGTCCGACAGACATTCCACAATGATGGCCACGCCGCCAGGCCCGTAACCTTCGTAGCGGATCTCTTCGTAGGCCACATCCTGTGTTTCACCGGAGCCGCGTTTGATGGCGCGCTCGATAGTCTCCCGGGTCATATTGGCGGTGAGCGCCTTGTCCACCGCCAGCCTGAGGCGTGGATTGGAATCCGGATTCGGATCGCCGTGGCGCGCGGCGCTGGTGATTTCGCGAATTAGGCGCGTGAACAGCTTGCCGCGCTTGGCATCCTGGGCATTCTTGCGATGCTGGATGTTAGCCCATTTGCTGTGACCCGCCATGCAATCATCCGTCCCGTAGCATGTCAGAATGTGAGGTTGAGCCCGACCATGAAGGTGCTGTCCAAGGTCAGCGTACTGGTATTAGTGAAGGCCGCTGAAATATGGCGGTAGCCCACGTACAATTCCGCGTTGCGGAGTATTTCATAACCGGCATTCACGCTGTATTGCAAATAGCGATCAGCATTGTTGAATGAGACAATCTTGGGCGCGTAATAGAGCTCGCCACCAATGGTGAAGCGATTGTAACTTGGCCATGTATAGTTGAAACGTCCGCCCAGTCCCAGCACCGTGCCGTTACCGCTGTTCTGCTTGGGGCTGATAAAAAATAATTTGCCTCCCACCGCAAAAATAAATGGTGAACCCACTGGATTGGAATTCCCCACCACTTGCAGGCCAACGTTGCCGATATCCACGGAACCGGTGTGATGCAGGTAGCCGATATCGCCTTCCAATCCCGTATTGGTGAGATTGGTGGAATAATTGATGGACGCGGCATTGCTGCCAAGATTGATATCCAGATTGTTCGCCTGCACGGCAGATGCCGCGAGGGCCAACGCCACAAAAAGGCTTGTACTGCGTAGCAACATGGGGAGTCTCCTCTAGTATGGAAGGCAAGGCTGATGAAAGTGCATATATAATAACGTTAAACGCCTGGGTCCTGCAGCTTTTTAAGCTTATTGCCACGCCCACGCCGTTCCCCTCAGTCGCATTGTCCGCAACTCAACTCGTGAAATTCATCCATCCTCCGGCGACTGGAACTGGCGCCATTGGACATGATCAATTGCCGCCACCCGCTTCTGCGGATTTCAATAATCCAAGCACCGGGGTATCGGCGGTTTGATGATTGCGTGGCTCACCGTTTTATTGCGGCGCTGGCTGGACTGTGACCTAGTCAGCTCCCAAAGGCTCATATATTTTCCTGGCGCCATCGGTGACGCTCGCGTGTACTGACGCCTATTTGGCTGGCCGCGGACATAGCCTGCGGTGTCCCCTAAGCTGGCGGGGGTTCCCTTCGTGCGTTACATATACTAGATTCCGGCCCTGATAAGAACGAGGAACAGGTCATCCGAGGTCAACCCCGCAACCAGCCCCAGCACTCCTTCGCCGTCCGCATCAGCCGGTTTGTCGGTTATATGCTGCTCTCGGTGATTCCCTTCCTGGTGGCGGGACTGATTGTATGGCACCAGCGGCGTGCGCCAACCACCCCGGTGCCGCTGATTGCCGAGGTCGAACTGATACCCATCAAGCCACCGTCCGCTGCGGCCTTGGAAAATATCTTCTCCAGTCAGGATTATTCATGGCCACCCCAGGGCACGGTGCCGCCCTATGCCATTGAAACCCTTCCGTATGGACTCGATACCCTCGGCAAACAGGAAAAGAAAACCGTATTTTTCCGTGCGCTGTTACCCATCGTGCTGGCGGAGAACCTGCGTATCTGGCGCCAGCGGGTGTTTGTATTGCAGCAATTCGGTCAGGGTGTCATTGATCCCCAATCCGACGCTGGCCAGGAAATGCTCGCCATTGCCGTCCAATACCGGGTCGAGGGCGATCTCAACGATCCGAAAGTGCGCGAGATTCTGCTCAACCGGGTGGATACCGTACCGGTGGCACTGGTGCTGGCCCAGGCAGCCCAGGAAAGCGGTTGGGGTACCTCACGCTTCGCCCTGGAGGGCAATAACCTGTTCGGCATCTGGACCTGGGATGTGGACCAGGGCAGCGTGCCGGTCAATCGTCCCGGCGACGCCAACCATTTGGTGCGTGTTTATCCGAACGTGCAGGCCTCGGTGCGCGCTTACCTGCACAACATTAATATTGGTTTTGCGTATGTGGACTTCCGTACGCTACGTGCACAAATGCGTGCCAGCGGTAAATCACTGGACGCCCTGCAACTGGCCGGCGCGCTGAACCGCTATTCAATCACCGGTGATCTTTACATCGACAACATCCGCGCCATGATTCGCAGCAACGAATTGAGCAGACTCTCCAATCTATCGCTGGCTAATCTTGGGGAATAACCGCGTCCGGGAATTTTGCGACAACGATTTTCAAATCGCGAGCCGCCTCGCTCCCGGGTGCCAGCGTCTGCTCCCGCAGACGCTCGAAGATCAATTCATTCAACTAGTTGGCGACTTGCCAGATAAAATGGACGATTCCTCAGACAGGCGGCAACAGCCACATATGGCTGTACCAGTAATAGCGGCCGTTCACCAGGGCGGTGCAATTGTAGCGGCTGAGGCCCGCCTCCAGCGCCTGGTCCGCCTGCAGGGCGAAGCGTGTCTTGGCCGTATCCAGCCAATGAACGGTCATGGGCGGGCCGTTCAGATAACAGTGCAGGGCATCCGGCGGTACGGCATCGGGTACCAGCGTCACCGTCAGTCGTGGCGGATTGTTGTGGGCGATCACTGGATTCCAGGGCGCAAGCTGCTTGATGGGCAGCGGCAAACTTTGCGCCTTTAAGATGAAACCGGCCAGGTCGCCGTAGTGCTCCTCGATGGGAAAACGCGGCAAGGCACGCGGATCCAGCGGCTCGCCCAGGGCGCCTGCCTCCATGCCGAAAGCCACGAAACCCAGGCCATTCACCAGTTCGGCCAGATCCCGGTCGTATTCACCGTACGGGTACGCGAAAAGCTTTGGTGAGGCGTTGACACCGGGGCCGAGTTCCGCCTGCAAGCGCTCCTGGGCCTGCAGGATGTCATGTCGCACGCGATCCGCCCAGGCCAAATCCGTTTCCCCCTTCGACCTGAACGGCAGATGTCCATGGTCCACCGTGTGATCGCCGAAGCTTGCGCCGTGCTTTGCCATTTCCCGCAGCTCATCCCAGCTCATGTAATCCGGCAGGTGCTGGTCCACCGCCGCGGTGCTCACGAACACGGTGAACGGCCAGCCCCGGGCTTTCAGCCGCGGATAGGCGTTCTCGTAGGCCGACTGGAAGGCATCATCGAGAGTGATGGCCACCACATGATCCGGGATCGGTTTATCCGCTTGCAGATAATCCACGATCTTTGGCAGCGGCCAGACTTGGTAGTGGTTCTTGGCCAGCCAGTTCAACTGCGTATCGAACTGATCCAGACGTATGTTGGTGGAGGGATAGCGGTCATCGCCGAATCGGTGGTAGAGGAACACCACTGCGTGGGGCGGCACCGCGCACCAGGCCATGACCGGCCAGAGCAGCAATAGACTCAGGATTATGGCGAGACGCTGATGCATGTCGAGGGCAATCCTCTCACCGCTTTCAAAGCCGGGCAAGCAAAAAGAAAGGCGCCTGCAGGCGCCTTCCGTGGCTTATGCAATGCCCATGATCATCGGTTAATGGCATGGATGGCGCGCTTGTCCACCGCCAGCGAGGCTTCGTGCATCGCCTCAGAAAGCGTCGGATGGGCGTGGATGGTGCGCTGAATGTCCTCGGCGCTGGCGCGGAATTCCATGGCAATCACCGCTTCAGCGATCATTTCCGAAGCCATGGGCCCGAAAATATGCACGCCGAGTATTTCATCGGTATCCGCCTGGGCGAGTATCTTCACCATGCCGGCGGCCGCTTCCATGGCCTTGGCACGGCCGTTGGCGGCGAACGGGAAGCCGCCCGACCTGTACTTGACGCCCTGTTTCTTGAGTTCCTCCTCGGTCTTGCCCACCCAGGCGATCTCCGGCCAGGTATAAATGACCGAGGGGATCACGTCGTAATTCATCTCCGCAACTTTGCCGGCCATCAAATCCGCCACCATAACGCCTTCTTCCGAACCCTTGTGCGCCAGCATCGGTCCGCGCACGCAATCACCGATAGCCCATATATTCTTGACGCCGGTATGGCATTCTTCATCCACCTGGATAAAACCGCGCTGATCCAGCTTCACGCCGCTGCCGTCCTCCAGCAGGTTTTGAATGGCCGGGCGGCGGCCCACGGCCACGATCAGTTTATCCACCTCGATATCGTGCTTGCCGTCCTTGTCCTCGTAATGCACGCTGATGCCGGACTTGCTCTTGTCCACGCCGGTCACTTTCGCGCCCAAACGGATATCCAACTGCTGTTTCTTGAATTCCCGGGCCGCGGTCTGGGCGATTTGCTGATCCGCCATGAACAGAAAATTATCCATGGCTTCGAGAATGGTCACCTGGGAACCGAGCCGCTGCCAGACACTGCCCAATTCCAGGCCGATGACCCCTCCGCCGACGACCCCCAGGCGCTTGGGGGTGGCCGCGAATTCCAGCGCACCCCAGGAATCCACCACCTGCTCACGGTCGAAGGGCGCGATTTTCAATTCCACCGGCTCGGAGCCGGGCGCCAGCACGATGTGCTTGGCCTCGAGGATATCCTTCTTTTTCGGGTTGTCGAAATCCGTCACTTCCACGCTGCCGTTCTTAAGCAGACGCGCCGTGCCGCGGATGCCGGTGACGTTGTTGGACTTGAACAGCGCGGCGATGCCCCCGGTGAGACTGCTGACAATCTTGGACTTGCGGGCCTGCATGACCGATACATCCATCTGCGCATTGCCGACCTTGATGCCATGGGCGGCAAATTCATGCTGCGTCTTGCGGAACATTTCCGAGGATTCCAACAGTGCCTTGGAGGGAATGCAACCGGCGTTCAGGCAAGTGCCGCCGAAGGCATGCTTGCCATCCGGATTTTTCCAGTTATCCACGCAGGCGGTCTTGAGACCGTTCTGGGCGGCGCGGATGGCGCATACATAACCGGCCGGGCCGGCGCCGATGACGACAACATCAAAAGATTGGCTCATATTCAATTTCCTTGCGAGAAAACCCACCCCTCACCCTTCCCTCGGCAACTGCTCCCTGCGTTGCCCTACCTCCTACATCCCTGTAGTCGTCTTCCTCA